>OIXH01000141.1_pt1 | contig 92433 bp, 103 predicted proteins | sample 1587741 | NCBI WGS metagenome assembly OIXH01 (sample SAMEA3888916, study PRJEB22519) | human gut metagenome | biome: human gut; feature: human-associated habitat; material: faeces | place: Denmark | collected 2011 | reverse complement strand
TGGCGGTGGGCATCCCGCGTACCAGTGGGGTCGCAGAGCCAGTTCCAGTTGCGGACCGCTCCAATCAAAATCACGGCCCCGATGACCACTGAGGCAATGTACCAATGCTCCTGTAAAAAAGCTGTGATCTGCTCGCTGTTCATTTAGGTTTCCTCCTCGCCTTCGTCGTCGCGTATCACCTCATACCACGCTCCGTCTTCTCCGCGCATCTGCATGGTACCATAGGGCAGGTTCAGGAGCGGGATAATGTCTGGATCGATGCGGCAGATGTCCCGGATATCATAGAAGCCGCAGTGCGACTCGTAGTATTCATCACCTTCGCCGTACACATCGCCCTCATCCCCGGAGTAGAAGGCCCAACCGCTCTCCCAGCCCATATCCTCGCGCTCGGGGAACAGCCGGTCCATAATCTGCACCTTGCACCCATCCTGGGCGACGCGGTCGGAAGCGTAGCAAAACAGAGGGCCGTCCCAGTCGGGAATGACAGCCGGTTTCCCTTCCGCTGCCCGCGCCACCCGCTTCTCGGGGTCATCTGCAAATTCCGCTTCCAGATACTGTTGATACCGCTCATCCAGCAACTGCTCCACACGCTGACGGCTTTTTTCAGTGTATGGTAGAAGCAGGTAGGCCGCATCTTTTTCCGCAATACTGTTCCAGACACGGTCTTTGGACTCGGCCAAGACGATATTCCGGCAGTCCCGGCGGTAAATATAGGGATTGGAGCGGTTGTCCTGAGCGTACCACTGAGCAAAGCCAGAGCCTCTCCGGTCAAAGAACTGAGTGGACAATTTCCCATCCAGCTTGTTCAGGATGAACGCCCGCAGGTCCGGCCCCTTTCCGGCCCAAACCGCCTCCACCACCTCCCGATGCCGGGAGAGGAATGGGTTACTCATTTGGCCTCGTTTCATAGCCCAGCCCAGGAAGAAGGCCATCCGATTGTAGGCATCCAATTCATCTACTGGCAGGTGAAGCGCCCGGATTTTCTTGATCTGCTCTGCGGCGTTGTCCATCTCCGCCGGGTCGTAACTGATTTTCTCCCGGTCTGTGACCACATTGAGCCGGTGCGGATTGATGACCTCCAAGCTCTCGTCCGGGCAGAGGTCCAGCAGGGCGTCCGAGCCGTGCTCCAACTTGTATTGGATCTCCTCCCGATAGAGGGGAATCACCTGATAGAAGTTGACTTCGTCCCCGTCCGGCAGGCGGCAGAAAAAGGAGTCCGTCCCAAACACACCAGGACAGAGTAGGATCTCACCACGCAGCTCCGTGTTCTCCGCGAAGGGGATGCCATCCTCACCCTCATCCAGTGTAGTCCTGGATTCCAGCCCTACCTCCGGGTCCTCCATGGCGAAGTGGGCGGTGGCCAGCATCATCCGGATGGGCCAGCTCCACCGCTCCTCCCGACAGTCCGCCTTTGTCAGCTTCCAGTCTCGGGGCAGATTGATGAGCAGCTCCGCCCGTTCCAGTTTTTCCTCCCAACGCTCCTCCGGGAAACCCATCCTATGCCGGCTCAGGCCGACAGTGACCAGAGTGTAGTAGTCATGCTCCGGCCGGGGCGGGATGATGGCGATCTCCAGCGGGTGATCTGGGTCGCTGTCGTCCGTGAGGAGCTGGGTATAGACACCGAACTGCTGGTCGATATGTACTTTCACATGGCCGAGGATGTCATCATCGGCAGGGGGAATGGTCTCCTGCCGGATGATCTTCTCCCGCTCATTCCAATCCAGTTCCAAGGAATTTTCCTCCTCCAGATACTCCTCGCAGTCTCGCACCAGCTTTTGGGCGTCTATGTCATCCGGGGCCAAGGACAGCCAGCGTTTTGCGTATTCATAAGCGGTGGCTGTGGAGCCGTATGCCATCAGGCAGGAGTAGCCCATCCGAGCATTCCAGTAGGGATCGTTCTCACCCTGGGTGCGGACGGACTCCAGCAGATCAATGGCGTGCCGGAGAAGATCTCCATCCACTTCAGCGTTCTCGCCAAGAGCACCGCGGTCACTCAGCACCGCCAGATTGCTGTAGGCTCGGCCCAATTTTAGCGTCAGCAGATAATCCCGCTCCCGTTCTGGGATGGCTTCGATAGCCTCAATGCATCGGGCAAACTCGTCCGCATCATTCCACTTCTCAATCTGCTCCAGCAGCTCTGCTCTTTCTGCCTGATTCATCGTTTCACCGCCTTTTCTGTTTCATCCTTTGCCTTTTTTGAAGTGTCCGCTGCCTCGCCAGGTGTTGACTACGCAGGTGAATATCTGACCGCAGTGCTTGCACCTAATCATGTGAGCCATAATTTCGTCTGCCCATCCATCCTCAGTCTTTACCTTCTCCAGCGGACAGGTGGATTCCTCTGCAATCAGTTCAAATTCGCCTTGTCCTACCAACTGCTGGATATAGGCAATACAGGCCAGGTAGTCCTTTGGGGCATCAAATTTTCTCCATATTTGAATGTTTCGGCAGTGCTCGCACATAATGGATGCCTCCTCCTGTAAACGGTTGTTGTCAGCCCTGTATATCAGCGTCAACGGGGCCTTTTTTCAGCGTTCCATCCACAGTGATCACATGGCCCCAGAACATATCGTCGTCCTCGTACCAGGCGGTAAAACGGCCGCCGGGAGATACTGTAAACTCGGTGAGCAGGATGCGCCGGGCGAACTCATCTTCGGTGATGGGGTCTTTCTCCGCTTCCCGGTCGGTCTGGTCATTGTCCGCCAGCCACTCGTTGGCCTGAGCGGTGAGCTTCTGGGCAGCCATCGCCCGCAGGGACTTGTCCCACACCTCCTGATCTGCCACCAGTTTCTTCATCACATTGGTGACACGGGTCCAGGACGCTTTCTTTTCAATCTCCACATCCAACGAGATCCGGACTTCTTTTCCCATCCACTTACAGGTCCCCTCGAATATGCTCATCTCACGATCCAGCGTGAGGGTTCCCAGCACTTCGTCCTCCAGAAGAATGGGCTTTGTGTATTCCGCCCAAATCTCCTCCAGTGCCGGACAGGGTACGCCTTCCTCCAGTACCTCAGTGACATACCACTGAGGTTCGTAGAGGGCATCACCTTTCCAGCCGCGGGCTTTGATCCGGTAGATCTGGCCCTTGGTAAACCGCTTGGAATAGTCGCCGGCATCCCGTTCCTTGTCCGTCAGCGGCCAGCTCAGGTAGCATCGACCGGAGATCACCTGTCCGGTCTGGGCATCCGCCATGGCGAGGGCATGGGTATGCGCCGCCCAGTAGGTATCCAGAAAGGTTTTGTCTGCGCTGACACCGTCCTGGATCAGTACCAGTTTTTCCTCATCTTCCGGGGCGTACAGGGCAATAAAGTCCTTGACCGTTCTCTTTTTCATGGCGTTCTCCTTACGCAAATACCTGCTGGTATTTCTCTTTCAGTTCCTTGGGCGCCGTCTTGATGACCTTGCTGCCGCCGTTTTCAGAGGCTGTGCCCCAGATGGCCCAGAGCACATCACGCCACAGGTAGGCCAGCGCCCTTTTGTCATTGCCGGATTCTTCCGGCAGGTAATATTCCAGATGCCCTTTGATCTCCATCAGAGCATCCAGGCTCTCCTCATTGGCGATCAGGGTGCGGAACTCCTTTGCGGGCTTCAGATTCTGCATGGACTGGACACCGTGGACCAACACCGGCAGGGACTGAGCAGTAAACCCGTACTTCTTAAAAAAGGTGTGAATAAACTTTTCTTGCAAAGAGGAGTGCTCGTCATCACAGCGATCCAGGTAATCGCACACCAGCCGCCACCACTTCGGCCCTTCCAGTCCCAGGGCAAACACGGCAAAGGTGCCAGGCATGGCGCAGGACTCATCAGAGAGGTTGTTGTACCACTCGTCCTCCTGCATGGCCAGCCGAGCATAATTCTCCATCCGGACATGGAGACGGGGATACCGCACCGCACAGGCAAAAAGCTGATGGACACCCTTCTTGGGCAGGCCGGGGATGGGCAGGTAGATCTTCTCCGGTCCGCGAAACTCGATGGAGTAGCTGCGGGGGAACTCCGGCTGCTCCAAAATCTCAATCAGATAGCTGAGAGCCTCCTCACAGGCCCCCTCGCCGCAGTCCCTGGCGGTAATGCGGATGGTGGCGAAAGCGTCGTTGGCCGAGGCGGTGAAATGCTCCGTCTTACGCCGCTGGATGTCCTTTGGCAATTTGCCGCTGCCAGCTGTTTTCAGCTGCTTCACCATGTCGGGACGGAGCTGGGAAACCAGGCCGAGGATGTGTTCGGTTTTAAGATACTCAAAGCTCTGTCCATACACCGTGCAGCAGACCGCCACATAGCAGGCAAAGCGCAGCAGCTCTTCATCCGCATCCTCGGGGCGCAATTCCGGCAGTACCGTGCAGGGCGGAAAGACGGTAAAGCCATCATCCCGCTCTCCCACAAGGAAGTAGCGTTCCTGTACCTGCTTTTCTATGTACTTCTCCAATGTATAGTGGATCTCCTGCCAGCCCACCAGCCGCCGCATGGCGTCGCAGAGAGAGACAGCATCCTCACAGGGAAATCCTTTCAACGGCAGCTCGGTCAGATACCGCTCCAGCAGCTGATCAGGGAGAAATGGCGTCCCGTTGTGGTTTCGCACCACGGTCGGGTAGGCGGAGTGATTTTCACGGGCGGTGCCGTTCAGCACATCCTGAATGCAGAGATCCGCCTCCGCCAGTACTTCTGGTGAAGTGTCCGGTTTATGTATCAGATAATAACGGTCATTTACACCATCGCGCTTTGGTAAGCTCATGCTTGATCACCTCTGTTTAGACAATAAAAAATCCCCGCGACACCCTGTCACTTGGACAGGCTGACGCAGGGCATGAAAAGGCCGCAAGGGAGACGCCACATCCACCAGCGGATGTGGTTTCTTCTTCAGCCAAAATCAATTTTTCATATTTGAACAGAACAGCCGTGGACTGTCCCAGTTTTTCTTCCATAGCAAGACCTCGGGTTACAAATTTCTAAATGGGTATACTTTACTATTTTATTATATCACATCATCTGTTTTCTTTGGAAGAGAGATTTGCTCCTCAGCCAAATTTGTGATGTGGATTTTTCCCTTTCTCTTTCCTGTCCCGGCATACTCCAGCAGTTCTCTGGCATTGCTGGCCGGATGCCGCACATAGGCGATGAGAAAATCGCTGCGCTCCACCATATATCGGTTTGCGCGGACGATGGCAAGCCGTTTGGGGACCGTTTCCAGATCCGGCGGATAGAACAGAGCGTCGAACGCCTCTGGCAGATCCACCTTTCTGTTGACTGGGTAATATGGGGTCATCAGCATCAGCGTAATATCCGGGTGCGCTCGCTTGGCCTGCGACAGTGCCCAGATCACCAGACGGTCGAAGTTGCCATACCGCCCCACCACAAATTCAGATACGCCATATTCCGTGATATGGCGCTCTATGGTTTCAAGCAGGGTTGGGTACACCCGATCTGGTGTCTCCCTATGCCCTATAAAGAAGCAGCTTCCCATCTGACAGCCCTCATACACAGTCGCAGTCATATTTTATTGATTGTGATTCATAATAGAACTATAAAGCCAACGCCCATTTTAATAATTATATCACTAATTATTCGTTGTGTGAAGCGAAAGTTGATGATTTAAGTGCGAACCCGCGACGCTCCCTTATATTAAAATAATAAGTAGAGATTGGAGGGAGAGGATCATGGACGATAACCGCCGCTATGAAGCGTTTGTGCGGAACCGCATCACAGAGCTGCGGGAACAGAAGGGCGTTTCTGAGCATCGGATGAGCCTGGAGCTTGGAAAGAGCGGCTCCTACATCAGAAGCATCACCAATGGAATTTCTATGCCCTCTCTCCGGGAGCTGTTCAACATCATGGAATACTTTGATTTGACGCCAACTCTTTTCTTTGCTCCTATGGACGATCCGGATTCCCTGCGTGGGATCATAGGCAAGAAGCTGCTTGCCCTGCCGGATGAAGACTTGGAGAAAGTAGCTGTTTTTCTGGACTGGATCAGAAAATAACCGCTCCTACTGGCGTTTGACATGAAAAATATGCCGCTCAGTCAGTTCCTGATAGTTTCTGACATGGGCGGTTTCTTTTTTGCGCTCTTGGGGGAAAGAACTTCCGGCTATTGAAATTTCAAGCTCTTTCCACTAAAATGGATTTCATCGTCTGTTATCAACCGTTCCGATTACAAAGCGAGGTAGGAAAAAATGAACCAAAAAGAAATCAATGAGCTGCGGCGCCGTTTTCGCCCGGAAAAAAGCGCCATCAGCCGTGTTTATGGATGCTATGTCAACAGCAGTAAAGAGATCGTTTCCGATCTGGACGAATCCCTGGGCATGATGCCGCAGGAGGAGTCCGAGAAGTATTTGAGCCTTTTGAAGAAGGGACTGTCCGGTTCCCTGGGGAAAAACCTCATTGATATCGTATTCTCCACTCAGCAGGTAGTGGACAGTGAGGAACACCGCCTGCTCACCACACTGCGGGATTCCCAGCTTAAGGACAACGAGGCCCGCCAGACCTTTTACCACAAGGTAATTGACAGTCTGGACATGGGGGACAGCAGTTACCTGTTGCTCCTGACCTGTGACAGCTACGATGTTCCCCATCGGGGCAAGGATGATTCCCTGCAAGCGGATGCCTCGGATGAGGTGTTCACCTACATCGTCTGTGTTGTGTGCCCCATCAAGGAGGGCAAGGTAGAGTTGGGATATTTTCCCGGTGACAATGAATTCCACTGTGCTGCCGGGCAAACCGTCGCTCCTCCTGAGCTGGGTTTTCTCTTCCCGGCATTCGATGACCGGGCAGCAAATATCTATAACGCTCTCTTTTACAGCAGGAAGGCCAATGAAATTCACCAGGAGTTCATTGACGCGATCTTCCATGTGGAAGCGCCGATGTCTGCCGTTGAGCAGAAGGAAGCATTCCAGTCAGCTCTGAGCGATGCGTTTGACTGCAGTCTGGAAGTGATGCAGACTGTTCATGAACAGCTGCGTGAGAAAATCAAGGAGCACAGGGAGAGCAGGAGTTCGGAACCTCTGGAGATGAGTGCCTCAGAAATAGGGCAAATCCTTCAAAGCTGCGGGATTGCGGATGAACAGGTGGCAGCATTCCAGGAAAACTGCGGCGAGCAGTTTGGTTCGGGGGTTGTCCTGAATCCGGCAAACCTGATCGACAGCAGCCGCTTTGAGATCAAGACACCTGAGATCACCATTTCTGCTGATCCAGAGTATAGTTACCTGGTGGAAACTCAAATTATCAACGGGCGCAAGTACCTCCTAATCCCTACTGAAGATGGCGTGGAGGTCAACGGTTTTGCTGTCAGCATTACAGCTGCACAGAAAGACGATTAAATTTCAAAAGCCGGACACAACGCAAGGCGGTATAACCTTTAAGGCCAGATATTGTTTGTTATTTTCTGTCTTAAATAAAATCCTTAGAGTGGGCGCTTCTGGTTGGTTCATTATGAACCGGGACTCGGTTCACATGATATGTAGACCCTCCCCTTGGCGGGAGGGTCTGCTTTTTACAGGCTATCTCACCAGACGGTTTCTTGCTTCCAGTGCTGATGCGCAGTCATGGCCTGTCAAATACTGTGCCGCATCCAGCCATTCCTGTTCGCTGCATGCACCTAAAGGGATCGCGGCAGTGAGCCTGTGCAGCCGTTCACTTTGCTGGAACAGCCGAAGATCAGAAAGAATTCCGCATCCCATTTGATAAGCCAAATAATCCAGTAGATCGATCTCAACCAGCATTGGACACCTCCGTCATACCACATGATACAGATTGGAAGTAAGACTCCCATTCTCCCGCCAGCGTGGGTCCTTTTGCAGCAGACCAGCCCTGCAGAGATCATCCAGTGCCCGCTTGACCGTAGAGCGGGAAAGCCCCAACTCCAGAGCAATGGTTCTGATGGCCGGCCAGCAGCGTCCCTCGCTGTCTGCCCGATCCTTGAGGTACATATAGACGCTCTTGGCTCTGTGGCTTAGATTGGAATTGTAGATATTTCTAAAGCTGTTCATTCTGTTTCCCTCCGTCAAGGCCGAAATACCGTTTTGCGGGAATCCGGTGCGGCCTGAATTCCCTGAGCCATACCGCCAGCGGATGTGCCGCCTCCCTGCGGCTGCTCACTATCCATTACAATCGTCCCATAGTGGCGGCGGATGATGGACTCCTCCAACTCCTGTTTGTCAGCATAGGCAACGAACCGCTGGGCCTTCTCCGGTACTTCATAGGGCATGCCGAACCGGATGCCCCAGTCAAGGAACAGCCGCAGTTTGACCTTCATTGGGTGGACGCCGGTCTTGGCCACAATAAAGCTGCCCTTGGGCATGGACTTAAGTTCATCCGGGGTCATGAGGGGACGCTCCATCATCTGGAGGGACTGGCTGGGATCGTTTTTTCCGCGGGAGATACTGCCGCTCATTACCGTCCGGCTGCCCAAAGATTTGGACAGTTCCACCGCGGTCTGACTGGCCGGGGCGAAGCCGCCGTAAAGGTTGACCTGGCAGTTGTCCACGATGATCTCAGAGCCCTCTTTTCCATAGTTTTTCTGCAGCTGTCCCGTAATGCTCTGGACGATAGGCACCAGCATGAGTCCTCTGGACCGGGAGGCGGAAAACATCAGTTCCAGCGACTGAATGGGCGGGCAGGTGCCCAACTCGTCCGCGAAGAAGACCACCCGGTTCTTGAGCCGGCCGCCGTTCTCGTCGGCCACAGTGAGGATCTCCCGATACAGGTTTTGGAGGATCAGGCTGACCATAAAATACTTGGTCTGGTCCTCCTCGGGCAGTACGATAAAGATGGCGGATTTCTCATTGCAAAACTTCTCCGCGTCAATGGCGGTGTCAAAGCAGAGGATCTGCTCCATCTCCGAGTCGAGGAAGGCGTTTAGGCGGGACAGTACCGTTGAGATTACGGAGGCCATGGCCTGCTCCGCCGTGTTGAGGGCGGACCCGGCAAACCAGCGGGCCTTATGATTAGGCGGGAGCTTTTCCAGCAGGAGCTGGAACTGATTCTTTCCCTTCACCCGGCTGGGGGCCAGCAGTTCCTGCACCAACTTGAACACCGACACGATGTGGCGCTTTTCAATGGGATTGCCGTCCGCGTCCTCGGTGGGCAGGTACTCGGCCACCAGCAGGAACATGGCAGTCAGAAGGCCCTCGGCGGAATCGTAGAAAAAAGCATTCTGCCCATACTGGGCGCTGTCGCCGCCGCTGGTGTTGATGAGGGTCTTGGCGAGGATCTTGGAGTATTTCTCTGCCTTGGCCTTTGCCGCCAGGTTTTTGGGGTCGGCTTTATAGATATCCATGTACTTGTTGATCAGATGAAGCAGGTTGTTGCCGTCCGAGCGGGTGGGATTACGCAGATCCAACACGGCGATTTGGTATCCGTAGCAGTCCTTGGCAATACCGGCATAATTGCGGAACAGGTCGCCCTTGGTATCCGTGCAGAGGAAGGACATCCCGCTGGCGAGGGCATATTCGATGTTGGGGTACAAAAAGAACGCGGTCTTTCCGGCGCCGCTGGCGGCGGTGACCATGGCGTGGATGTCATCGGTGTCCACCAGAGCTGTAACATGGTCTTTGGGCCCTTCGCAGCCAAGGACAAGGCCCTGCTTTTCCGGCAGATGCTCTCCCTTGCGCCACAGCTCTGGTTCAAAAGGGACATGGGCATAGGTCTGCCGAATCTCCTGTTTGGTAGCCCAGCGTGCGGTTCCGTGCTGGCCGTCGCCCACAGTCTTGGATTTGATTCCGTCAAGGGTATAGTAATGGGAGAGAAACGCGAGGCCGCCGATCACGAGAAACATGATGGCGCCTACCACGATAAGTGTTATAACTTGCGTTGGCACATGATCCTCCTTTTGATATCTACGCCTTAATATCAGAAGGGGATGTTCAGTTTTCGCTTTGTCTGCTATAATAAATTGGTATGAGGTGATTGCTTTGATTTGCGCATGTGACCATTGCTACTATCTGTTTGAGGCGCCGGAACTGCCGGAGCAATGCCCGGACTGTGGAAAGCAGGCAACCCGGCCAGCCAATAAGCAGGAGCGGGCAGAATATCTCAGCAGACAAACAAGCAGCCAGGAAGATGCGGAGGAGTGGGACTGAGCCATTCCTCCGCTTTGCTGTTTCAGGCTTAGGCCATCACTGGCTCAGTTTCCCTCTGGGTCTTTTCCTCTTTCTGCCGCCGTTTGATCTCGTCGGCCTCGTACTTGACCGGCACCTTGGCACAGGAGATGGCCAGCTCCAGCCATGCGCTGGCCACCTCTTTTTTCTCTGCCTGGGTACGGATACCCTGGCGATTGTTCTTGGCCAATACGCTTTGGAATTGCATGGCGATCTCATCCGCCCGGTTCTTGAGGATACTCCGGTTCTGGTGAGGCAGGATGTGGCTTTCTAAAAACCGGACTCCCTGCTCAACGGTCAGCGCGGTACCCATCTGTTTGCACTCCCGCAGCACCACCGAGAGGGACAGCGCCGCCATGGTTTCCATGTGCTCCATCGCCTGGTCAAAGCGTCCCCAATGAAGGTCGTTCCGGTACTGCAGGAGCAGGCCGGGGATTTGATAAGCCGCCCGGTCCGGCTGAACTTCCTTGCACCTGGTCCCGATTCGCTGGCAGACGAGGTCTGCCGCCACAAACTGCGGATGCTCCTCGGCGGGCTGTGCCTCCAGTCCATGCCGTGCTTTCAGATCCTCGTCCCAGTCTTTGTATTCGGATTGCAGCGGGGCAATTTGAGAATAGCCATGCTCCCGCAGAACATCCGAGAGCCGGCCGACGGCCTCAATTCCGGCAGCGTCGTGGTCCAGGCAGAGGATGGTTTTCCGCAGATTTGGATTTTTCTCCAGCATCCACAGCATGGCATGTTCCGCCGTACCACAGAGAGCCACATAGCTGTGCTGCTGCCAGCCGTCCGGGTACAGGGTGAGAAAGGCAAGCAGATCGATGGGGGCCTCGAATACATAGAGACGGTCGCTGGTACCGACCCAGTGGAAACTGCACCGGGGATCACTGCCCTCTATGTTGCCCCGGTAGCTTTTGCCTTGGGTATAGAGCCCCCGCTTGTGGGCATGACGGGCAACGCCGCGTTCATCGAATCCGACGAACACGGCGTTGTGATACACCTTTGTCTGATCTATGGACAATTCCCGGCTCTCATAGATCAGTCCCTTCTGTGCGAAAGCGCTTAGTACCTCCCGGCTGATGTGCCTCTGCTGGAGCAGATAAGCATATACCCGCCGCATGGCCTGGTTTGAGGGAGGCAGGGCAAATTCCTTTGGCGGCTCTTTTTCTTTTTTCTCCGCCGGTATATACACCTCCCCCTGTTCACCATTGAGCAGACGGGTCACTGCTTCAGGGTAAGTCAGGCCGTAGAAATTTTGGACAAAGGAGATTGCATGGCCACCCCTTTCTGCAGCATGATCATACCACTCATTCCCATGCACAGTAATACTGTGATCTGAGGTGAGGCGTTTGTCCTGGCCGGAGGAGATGAGTTTCTCTCCCTGCCGGCGCAGGAACTCCACCAGGTCAACGGAGTTGGCACGGAGTTTTTGGTCCTCTGTGAAGTGGATATATGGCACGCTACATCCCTCCTTATCAAAAAAGAGACCGCAGTATGCGGCCTCTCAAATCTGTGTTAATTCATTCGGTTGGTTGGCATCTTTCGGAGCTCTTGGACTTGATCCCAACGCCCATAGACCACAGCGATAGTGTGACTGGAAAGGTGCCTGAAAGGGTAACTGAAAAAGAGAAAAAGATTTCAGAACTTCTTGTTGAAGCTCCAGAGGCTATTAATGGGAGTCCGCAGGTTCATACCTCATATGCCTCTCACTGATTCCTTCCCTTGAGTTTCCGGTGGAACAGAACAGGTCTGCACGGGATTGGCTTTTGCCTTTTCAGCCCTTGAATGCCTTTTGGCTGCGCCAATAAAATCTGCTGTTTAAACTGCACTTTCTGTTTCAAAAGATTACCTCCCTTATAGCTGCATTTCCGGCTCATGGTCATCCGCCTTGTGGCCCTGAGCGATCTTCTTCGCCTTGATTTTTCGTAGGAGCTTCCGATCCACCGCGACCCGAACGCCACCGGAGGGCGGTGGTTGGTTTTGCTCCTGGAAAATGTTGGCCAGATGGTGGAACAGCGAAATGACGGCCGCCACAGGAGGCTGGCCCAAGCGGTCATCCATGTGTTTCAGGAAATATTGAGCATATTCATTGCCCTGATCCGCTGCCAGCTGGAACCACTTGATCGCACTGGATCTATCTTTTGGGACCTCCTTCCCAAGCAGATAGAGCTTGCCGAGGGCATACTGGGCGTATTGATTGCCCTGTTCCGCTGCGGCGGTGAGCCAGCGGATGGCGGCTTTCACATCCTTTGGCGCATCTTCCCCCTGGAGCAGCAGCTTGCCCAGCCGGTACTGCGCAAACTGATTACCCCGGCCTGCTGACCGCTTCAGCAGACTTAGTGCTTTTACGCTGTCTTTGGGTGCATCTTCTCCTGTGAGATAGACCAGAGCCAGGGCGTATTCCGCATACCCGTTCTCCTGTTTGGCCGCGGCAGTAAGCCAGCGGATGGCGGTTATTACATCCTTTGGGATACCGTCGTCTCCCTTCAGCAGCAGTTTTCCCAGGCGGTACTGGGCAAACTGGTTCCCAAGTTCCGCAGCGTATGTGAGCCATTTCAGTGCGGCCGCCGGGTCTCTGGGCAGGGCTGCGTCACCGGCAAGATACAGCTTGCCAAGAGCAAAGGCGGCGAAGCTGTTTTCCTTCGTTGCCGCAAGTGTGAACAGAGCCACCGCCTTTTGAATGTCTTTTTCCACGCCCTGACCATCCCGATAGATTTTGCCGAGCGCGTATTGAGCACAGTCCTGGCCGGCTTCCGCCGCCTTTGTCAGCCGCTCCAATGCCTGGGCTGTCTGCTCCGGTGTAGAGGATGGATCATTGAAAATCATCCGGGCCAGTTGGTACTGCGCGTGGGGATTGTCCAGTTTGGACGCCTGTTCAAACCACTCCCTGGCTGCCGTCTCATCTTTACCAGTCCCTACACCATGGAGGAGCATCCATCCGATGCGGTACTGCAATTTATCGTCATGGCTCTGCTGTTCCAATTCGAGAAATCCGGCGAAGGCTTGCCGGTACCACTGTTCCGACGCTTCGGCGTCCTTCTCACAGCCAATGCCGTCCCGATACATCTTTCCTAACTCGTAGGCGGCATAGGGGAAGTCCTGCTGTGCGGAGGCTGTGTATAACTCCAGCGCCCGCGCATCGTCCTGTTCCACACCCTGTCCACGGCGAAACAGGCCGGCAAGGGAATATTGCGCATACTTGTACCCTTTGTCTGCGGAAAGTTGGAACCACCGGGCGGCATCACCATAGTCCTGCTCACAGCCGAGGCCCGCGGCATACAGTTTGCCGATCCGGTACTCCGCATAGCGTTTTTTCTTCTGCCTCTCAACAGCATAGAAAGCGGCCAGCGCCTTGCTGTACCACACATGGGCGGCCTGCATATCAATCTTCCGGCCCAGCCCGTCCGCAAGCATCCGGCCCAGATCGTGCATGGCCAGCGCATTGCCTTTTTGCGCCTCCTGTTGGAACAGGGTAAACGCCTGCTCAAGATCCTGGGGCTGATCCTTGCCGCCAAACAAACAGCGGCGGGCCAGGCGGTACTCATCGCTCCAGTTCATCTGCGCTTTGGCTGGCGCAGACACCGTTTTGTCTGGGACATCGTCCGGTGGGGACTCCGAGAAATCATTCCAGTCATTATCAGGCTGGGGCGCCTCCGGCAGCGGCGCTTCTTCCTGGTCCTCCACAGGGACACGGTCTTGCTGGTCATCTGGATGGAAAACCTGCTGGCGCGCCCCCAGTGTTACCGCTTCCTCAATGACGATGTTTTTGATCCGCTTGAATGCCTTCTGCTGGGAAAGGGGAAGGCGTGGAGGCAGGTCATCCTTGTAGGTACGCAGCACATCTTCCCGCAGCTCATACCACAGGGCATAGGCTGCGGCGACACATGGCTCTTTGGCCAGCTCGTCCACAATCTCATCCACTACAGCCTTCAGCGGAGCCTTGAGGTAGCCGTACTGCTTCCGGCCTCCGGTGTGCCGCAGGCGTTCCGCCAGATGCTCCATGAGCTTCTCCATGCGGTGGTTGACCACGGCGCCGCTCCACATCTGTTCAATTAACTGCTCCAGCATAGAGCGGGCATCCTCATTCAGCGTGTCCCTACTCTGGGTCTGCTGCTGGTAAAGCTCTGTCAGCTCCTGCCGGAAGATCTCTTTTGCCAGTCCCGACTTGATTTGGGCGATGCCCTGCGTGGTGAGAAAGCCTTTCGACGGATCGGCGCTGTAGCAGACCATGTGGATATGGGGATGGTGTGCTTCATCATGGAATGCAGCGTACCACCGAAAATCCTCCCAGGGGATCTTCATCGCCTCCGCCATTTCCATGGCATACTCGGAGAGCAGTGCTTTCCATTCTTCCGCCTTATCATAGCCGAGACGGGCAGCGTCTTCCCGCCGCAGAGAGATGATGGGCAGCCACACATTACCGGGGTGGGCCGCGACCGCTTCCGCTACCTGCGCCAGTACGAGCTGATCTTCCTCACCGGTAAACAATCCATGGGAACCGACGCGCTGGGCGCGGGGGCGGGTGGCGATGTACTTCAGATAGTTATCCTTCTTGGCGATCTGGTTATAGTTGTCCTCCAGAGCGCGAGTGATGAACTCCGATGCGTTGGTGCGTGTCGGCTCGGCCGCATAGTCCTCGTATTCAAACATCCCACGGCTGAGCGGGAAGTCCCGCAGGATCTGTTCCACCATCTTTTTCTGCTTTGAGGTGGCCGGCCACTCACTGCGTCCCGGATCGATGCGCTCCACACCATTCCGTGTGGCCATATATTTCACATAGTTTTCAAGATGAGCGGTGGCGGAGGAGGTACCGCCCTTGATGTAGGGGCACTTGAAAATCAGGCGCGGCACAGACTGTCACCACCTTTGTGCATCACTCCACGCCCCGCTGGTAGTCGATGGCGTCCTTGAAGCTGATGCGCCCATTGGTCTGCTTCACTTCACGGACGGACCGGGCGCGGAGTGTCTTGAGATCCTCGTCACTGATTTCCATGCCCGCCGCCAGTACATTCATCATCATGTTGACCTCCACCGCCAGTTTGAAGAGCAGGCGGGCGATGCGGTTCTCACTGTCCTGGACGGTTCCGCGCATGGCTGCCACCAGTGCGGGCGGCAGATATGCTGTGGCTTCCTTGCCGGAAACATAGCCGGCATAGAAGCGGATTGCCTTTTCAATAAACTCGTTCTGGCTCTGGCAGTTATCCCTTTCACAGAGTTCTTTGACCAGTTGCTGTGTTTCGGGAGCAATACGCAGAGCGAACTTGATTTTTTCTCTCGCCATACTTTCCTCCAATCAAAAATCCCTGACCTTTGCATGGCCAGGGATTCGTTTTCTTTAAGAGGCTTCTTTACTTCAAAGCTGAATGCCGCCCATACTTTGCTTTTGTGCCTCCTTTTCTGTCCATATCCCTGTTATAATGCCGGATAAACGCCGAAGTGATGGGCCATTCCAGCCGTGGTGACCCCCGGTGTGATCCCATCCCCTGAAAAGTGACCCCCGCAAAACCGTTCCCCGGCCCGCATTGCGGGGCGGTGTGAGCCGAGCGGGGGACGCTTTGCGACCCCCGCTCTTTATCCTGCACTGTTTTCGACCCCTCGGTTCACCCTCGCTAAAGGCGAAAGTGAGAGGCCATCAACGCAGGACGGTCACTGCTCATTTTAGGAACGGCCCGCACAAAGCCCCCACAAATCGCCGGGAGGGACGGCAGGGGTACGGATGCCACCCAGCCCCGGAAAAGGGCACACCGGGCCGCACAGGGGGCAATGGCGGGGGAATGCGCTCCACTTCACAAAAAGAGCCGTGCTGCCGCACGGCTTCTCATGGAGCATCGGCTATTGGTTTGCTCAGTTCTGTGTGCAGGCCATAGACACCTGGGCCCCCTCGTTCTCTGTCTGGCTCTTGATGATCCAGTCCGTCAGGTTCTGGCATTCACTCAATTCCCTGGCCAGTGCGTACATTTCACGGCGGCCATCGGCGCTGTTCAGCTTCACTGCTGTCTCGAACAAGCCCCAGATATTATCCAGGGTTTGGAGGCCGCTGGCGTTTATCGGCAGGTCTTTTTCCTCCATCACATGATTCACCTTTTCGGGCTCGGCTGCTTGGGTAACTGCGATTTCTTCCTGACGGATCAAGTCCAGCCACCGCTGTGTGTCTGGTATTGGAAGTCCCCATGCCGTTCCAACCTGTGTCACAGCCTTTCGATATGGAGTTACATCCACAGCTGTTCCATAGAGCATAAGGTATGCAATGGCCTCCTTTGCGAGATTTTCCTGCAGTTTACATACTTGTTTGGCTTTCATTCGTTGAACTCCTTTCCTCGGATTTTTGGTTTGTTTCAGGCGCCGGTTGGCTGCCCATGCAACAACACAATGCCACACTTCCGGAGAGAAATCCATTCATCATTGCCAATAAAAAGCGGCTTGAGAAGCTGTGGGAAGTCGATAAAATTTACCGAGCGGCGTTTCCTACAGCCGAATCTCCAGCCCTTCTTCCGCCTGCTCCCGCAGCAGGGCGGTCCTTGTTTCCCCCAAGCTCTGTCCATTCTGTTGGTGACAGTAGGCGTCCATCTGGTTCCACAACTGGACCTGTTCCGCGGAAGTCAGCGGGTAGAAAAACTCAAACTCATGACCGTCAGAGCAGACGAGACATACGGTCAATGCGCTGTCTATCCGCCCGGTCTTCCAGCCAAAATTGGCGTACACATTCAGCCAGTCATCGTTGAAGGCAGAGGCAACATTGGTACCAAATACTGCGTCAGGATCGAAGTTTATGGGGATATAGAAGTTCAGTTTCCCATCGCACTCTGTGATCTCATCGGTGAAGGATACCGCATCTACCGGCAGCCTTTTGGTACCTGCAGTGAGTTCCGGAGGGGCTTCACGCTCCATATCCAACTGTGCGTAGTAATCGTTCAGCGTTTTCCCGGTCCTGCCGAGGTAGTCCGCTTCCATCTGTTTTCGCAAAAGAGCCCGTTCTTCTTTTCCCAGGGGATAGGTGAAAAGTTTCTGTACCACTCCATCCTGGCGATGTAGAGTAAGGGAAAGGGTGGCGTCGGCCTCCTGCCGTGCGGCGTCGTAATTGCAGAGAATATCCAGCCAGCCCCCCGGCTCTAAACAGTCCGCCGCCGGGCCAAGAACCTCCCGCTGGGCCTCATCGCTGGTGAAGTCAAACTGAAAATTCAGTCCATGGCCTGACAGAATGATCTCCTCCGAGAAGGTAAGATCGCCCTCCCGCAGAGGTCGGATTCCTCTGGTTTCAATCGAACCAAAGGTCTGCAATTCAATATTCCGGCCGTACAGATAATCTACAAGTCTGCGCCATTGTTCGTTTCTCTGGAGGTTGCGAGTTCGGTTGGCGTGGTAGGCGGCCGTAGATACATCCTTGTTTTTGAAGGTCTGCCAACCGTCTGCGAGATTCAGCGCGGAACACCAGCCGGCATCCAGATCAATCTCAAACGCACCTGATACTTTGCCAGTATTTTCGAGGCGCAAGGCGGCCAATTCATCAAACCGCTCCCGCGTAATGGGCTGTGTCTTATAAAAGTGGTGGGAGAAACCGCCCTTCACCGCCTCGGCGTCTCCTTGCAGATAACGGCGCAGCCGTATGGCCACATCCAGAAATTCCTCGCCATTACCCGTTGAGAAGATACTGTCATGGCCATTCTCCCGAATATGAAAAGCCGCATAGACTTTCTGGTCTTCCGCTGCCTGTGCTGACTCCAGTTCTTCCTTTGTGATAGCTGTTTCAATCTGTACCCACCGTTCTAATGGAACAGTTTCGTTGTACAGCGTTATCAAATAATCCTGCAGATGCCGTTTAACATTACTGCCTTGCGCCTTCAGCGCCTCCTCCAGCGCCGCCCAGCGCCGCTGATCCAGCCACGCCTCGGTAGATACAGAATCGGCCATTATTCAACCCCCTTCTTCTCGTCAAAAGTATCCGGCGCGGCGCTTCGAGGGGACCGGGCAGGCCGCGGGCGGGGCTGTTCCTCCGGCTCCGCCATGCTTTCAATATACTCCCTGGTCTGAGAAGGCACATATTTTTTGTAGAGCTTCTCCATGAACATATCCAGTTCCAACTCTAAAGAGGTACCGTTCTTTCCCGCATAGAACTGGACGGCTTTGAGTTTTTCCTGCTCAAATGAAACCGTGACTGTGGCTTTTTTCATCGTGATCCCTCCATTACAGAAACAGTTCCATGGCATGTTCTGCCCTGGAACTGTTGGCAAGTGTTTCATCGTATTGTGCCAGAAGCTGTGAATTGACGCCGTCCAGAACCAGTTCCACTCCATAGGGGCCGGGGCGGATGGCGGCAATCTTGGCATCCAGAAGAGCCGAGAATTCTTCTTTGCCCTGGGCGGTCAGACGGGGAAGGTCCGCTGCGGGCACCCAGCCAACATCTTCGGCGGCATGAACTAAATAGACATCATGATCCGGCAGTCCAAGTGTCAACAGATCCCGCAGATGGACGGCCGGGGCTTCCGCCAGCGCATGGAGCTGCTGCTCCTGCACAGGCTCTGGTGGAAAATACACTCTGGTTTCACTGCCATCCCTGCAGAAATAATCGACCTTTCTCCACTCGCCGCCATGGGCAACCTGCAACTCCCCAAGATGGCTGTATCTCCAGTTCCGATTATTTTCCTTGCACCACTGGACTACATGGTCGCTGACGCTGCCGGACTTCCAGTCGAAGGTGAAGAGAGTTTCACCCTTCTGCCGGAGCAGTTCCGTCCACTGTACCCGGTCTGTGAAGCCCATACTTCGGGCAACAAACGCCTCACACATCCGGATCGCCCAGTCGGACGGCTCTGCCTGATGTTCATGTTTCTTTCTGAACTCCTCCAACTGCCAAAGCAGATCCAACTGATCCTGTTTAATATTGATGTTTCTTTCCTCCTCTTTCGTGTCATCCTTGGACTGTTTATCCAGCGATAGATTGTTTCCAAAGGCTTCCGTCAAGCTCTCGTAGATGCTCTCCGTATCCCATTCGCCAGCGGCAGTCAGCCGGCCAGCGATCTCCCGCAGGGTCGTTTCCTGGGCAAGCATCTCATCGCCGGAGATAAGCCAGGGCCACATCTTCGAGGTTTCCTGCTCAAAGCGAATGTAGTCCACGATGTCCTGGTATGCGTCATCGCAGTCAGGCTCATAGCGGTGGGCGAGATCGAAGCCCATGGCCTCAATCTCCTGATTAGTCAGTCCCAACTCATTGTGAAGCGTCTTGTAGAGTTCCTCACTTCCGTCATGCTCCGCAAGGAAAGCTATGAGCCTGTTCTGGATTCTGTTGGCGCCTGCCGTTGGAAAATGGTTTGCCAGGGCATCCAAGCTCTCCCGCAGGCTGCCGGCCCGGTGGTCATATTCCAACCGTATTCGCCCATTGTCCAGATCAATGACCGCCCGCTGTTCCGCAGCCCCGCCATGACCAAGGTCATGGCTCAGGGCCTCCGCTTCATCTGCAAATACCCGCCTGAGTGGAGTGCCGCGTTCAGCGGCAGCGAGAGAAAGAGCCTCCGCGAAGCTGCTGTTCTCATTTTCCGCGATGGCAGCGGCCCGCGCTAACAGTGGATACAGCCCCACAAGCCCAGCTCCATCCTCGCCTACAAAAGCGGTTTGCCGTCCCCGTTGCTCTACTTGATACAGCACTGCCGTAGTATCCCTCCCATCGTTTTATTACCGTGTTCTGTCTGTTTTACATAGAGAGATCCTGTTCCTCACCCATCTCCACATCCCACATGGTCCGGACCTCATTCAGGTAATACCCAGCCAGTTCTTTGTCCTCGCAAAAGAAGGGGACGATGCCGCGGACCCCATAGTGCTCCTCACCAACCGCTGGGTTGTACCGCCCAAGCACATAGTGAAGGGGGACTTTTTCCATTGTGAAAAAAGTTCCCCGCACAGAGCAAGTCTTGTCCTTTTCATCCACGCTCTCTATTACTCCACCGCGTAGATCGAAATCGCCGGGGCCTCCATATGGCTCGGTAGCGACAAACAGCACCTTGTCTCCAGCCGTCAGCTCCTTAGCTAACAGGCAGTCCCGCATACGGGAAATGATTTCATCACGGGAGGTGAAGCTCTCGGCCTCCTGGATTTCATCGCTCTCCAGTTCGAGAGCGGACAGAGCCTGCTGGTACGCGGTATGAAGCCGTTCATCCGGCACATTTGGGTCAAGGCAGTAACCGAAAGCCCCTGGAGCCAGGCGGGTGATTCGTTCCTCATCTGGGATCTGTTGTAATTCTTCATAGGCGGAAAGCAGATTCACCAGCTTCCCTGATTTTGGGAGAAGGTCAGACTGCACCTCAGATGCTTCGATCTGCTCGTCCACATATTCATCATACAGAGCGAAGCCGAGGCATCCAATTTCATCGTTGCAGATTTCCAATGTGTTATGAAGGATATCGTAGAGGCTGCTGTCATCGAAATACTCTGCCATATAGTTCAGAATGCCTGATATGATCTCCTCCTTCCGCTCTGCGGAAAGAGAGGGGGCGGGCTGCTCCGGCGCCAGGTTTTTGCAGTAGTCCAGATAATAGCAGACATCAAAGCACTCGTCCGTCAGGGTGACATCCGCCGCCTCCGGCCGCTGCTCCAGCTTCTCAAGGAGCATGGTATCGAAGCCGTTCCCGTCCTCTATCACCAATCCCATTTGCTCATAAAGCTCACTGAAATAATAGCACCAGCTACCCTCGTTGGTGTTTTCCGCTCCCTCCCTGATGATCTTTTCCACTGCCTGCTCCAGAATGGAATCAACCACCGCTCTTGCTCCGGGCAAGTAGGCAAAGTGTTTCCCCCCATCATAGGCAAAAACTCCGTCTTTATGCCCCTCTCCCAAAACGAGGACGCCCTGGTAGATCCGTCTACCGTGTTCATCAGCATAGAACGGCTCTGCAGCCCAGCGGCCATCCTGGTGAGGGCCATTCAAAAAGTCTTGGAATTCCTCGTCCGGCAGCGTAACCAGCCGAACTGCCTCACACTCAAAGATGTGGAAGCGTCCGGCCTTGGCCGGCAATTGAAGTTTCAGCCGCAAAATATCATCCTCCAGTCTTCGGTAAATAATAGCGGGGATTGGTACGCTCCCCATTGACCCGCACTTCAAAATGCAGATGCGGACCTGTAGACCTCCCAGTGGAACCGGAGAGGGAAATGATATCCCCAGCCTCCACTGTCTGGCCAACCTGGGCCAGTAGACGGGAATTGTGGCCATACAAGGTGGATAGTCCATTGCCGTGGTCGATTATCACATAGTAACCATAGCTGCTGTTATATTGGGAAACTGTGACCGTCCCAGGCAGTGCGGCCCGGATAGGGGTGCCTGTGGGTACTGCCAGATCTATCCCGGTGTGTCCCCGTGTCTCGCCAGTGAAGGGGTCGCTGCGATACCCGAACTCCGAGGTGACCACGGACTCCCAGCCTGCTCCGATGGGAGAGCAGAAGCCATCCACCCCAATGAACGGGACATCAGCCCCAGGGAACCAGCCGCCGCTTTCCCCGCTGGGGCTGCCATAAAGGATGAGATGATAGATACTGTCAGCGTTGGCCTGATGGTCCGCGGTGACCTCGACTCCAATGGCATGGCTGATCCGCTCATAAATTTCAGCCAGGTCTTCAATAGGAACGGCCACCATGTAGGTTTCTGTGGTCTCCACCTCATTGCCTTCTTCGTCGGTGGTGGTAACCGTTCGGGTTCGCTCCTCATAATCCACGAAACAGTCCGCAAACTCATGGATGCCATCTGTATCTGGCTGTTCTGCGGCGAAATACAGAGCATAAAAAATGGCCTTGACGCGGGTATCGTCAAGGCTTTTTCCATCTTCGCATTGACTATTGATCTCCGCGATCACTTCGTCCAGTTGGTCAAAGCTGTTCCGCATATCCTCGATGTATCTTTGGTACTCCGGCGTGGCGCTGGCGGAAATGGAGCCGCCGTGGAAGCACAGCTCCACGGCGGACACATTGTGCTGTGAGGTTCCTGAGAGGATGGCGCAAAGCAGAACCACCAGAACGATCAGCGGGGAAAGGATAGCCACAATGCCCCAGCCCACCTTTTTGCGGGCTTCCTCATTGGAAAGAATTACTATCGCCGCTTTGACGGCCGCTGCAACGGTGGCACTCATAGGTTCATACCTTTCATGGGCGAATCCTCTGGCTGCGTACTGTTCTGCAGTTCAGACCAGTACGCGGCCAGCTCCTCCATGGTTTCCGTGTACCCATCGCCTTTGGGCCGATGCTCCGCCCACAGCTGGTACTGCTCCAGATCAATTCCCCGGTCCAGCAGGAGCTTGGCGGCTCCGACCGCCTGATTGCTGACACAGGCATAGAGCGCGTCGTAGTTGTCCGGCTCCACCGGCATCCCGTGTTCCAGCAGTCTCTCTGCCATCCACTCCTGATGCTGGCCCGTGAGGGTGCGCAGGATGCCGGCCACCTCATCGCCCGGTCGGACGCCCTTGTCCACCAGATCCACCGCGGTCTGGAAGTCCAGCTTTTCCGCAACCCAGCGGAGAAGCTTCGGGGGCACAGAAGCAATCTGCTCCGGCGTGCATTGGGCGATCAGGTCTTTGGCGATGTTCCGGCAGTTATTTGTATAGGCATAGAGGATCACCTCACCGTGGAGGGAGGGGAGCGGCTCCGAGAGGCGGCCTTCTGATTCCTTCACCAATGTTTGTACCCGCCAACTGTCTCCCGTTTCCACCGCCCGCTTACAGGCAGTGAGATATGCCTCCGGGGAAAACCTCTCCACCGCCGCAAGAAGTATCAGGGTCATATTTCCTCCCACGACACCGGGGCGTCCCGCCACCTCGATCAGCAGGTCATCCGTCTGGTCTGATACCCTGGGATAAAGGTTTTTGAAGGCGTCAAATTCTCCGTCCCGAATGGCCAACACGGTTTTATCGTAGTCGCTGATGTGCAGGGGGTACCGTCCCACCTCATCCATATAGGCGGTGATGCTCCCGGTCATCCGCCGCAGGAGCTGTTCCGTCTGGGACATGGCCTGTTCCTGGCGTTCCTGCTGTTCCACCAGCGCCTCGATGATGGTGCGCTGCTCCGTAGGATTCAGGTGGACGATCATGCCCTCCGGCTCCGCCCGCTCACCCTGACGGAGATGTCGGGCATAGGTTTCGCCGTCCCCGTGGAACGCCTTGGTGATGGCGGAGGAGATGAGGAACATCCGGTCCAGATCTGCGCCGGTTTCGCCCAGCGTCTTGCCGGTGATGAAACTTTTGGTGACGGGGCGGCTGTCTTCATACCACTTCAGGTACACATCTAAATAGACGCCCTCGTTGCCGCCGTAGTCGGTGGTACAGAAGATGTCGGCGTCTTTGGGGATCTCCCGGCCATTTTCCCATTCCCGGTCCATGAGAAAATACTCGTCCGGAAGATATCCCATACTTTCCAGACGGTGCTTCAGTTCCTCGAAGACTTCCTGTGCGACGCGCTGACCGGCATACTGCATCCTCCGGGGATCTCCCGGAAACGGCTCCCACTGCTCCAATTCAATTTTTTTCATTCGAATTTCCTTTCTCTTTTATAGATCTGCTGTTGGCAGTTCACCCTTCATACAGCAGGAACAGGGCAGATCCTCATCTGAGAAAGCGCCCGGAATCGCCAGCTGATTTTCATCCGCGCAGATAAAATCCCGCCAGGCCCAGTTCCGGCCCAACCCCCGCACTGATGTGAGGTTTGGCATGGCTGCGTCTTCAATCGCCAAAGCCCGCCGCAGCAAATCCGGGTAGCGGTGGTACAATGTCCGAATTTCCCACCGCTTCATGCTGGGGCAGAAGAAGCAGGAAGACTTGCCCGGCAGGGGAAGGCCGGCATCCCGGATCGCCTGGATGCAGTCCTTTCGGCTCCAGCCCCACTCCATCAGGGGATATTCCTTCTGGTATTTTTTATCCTGAAGGTCATGAGGAAGGGCGTTGAGCAGACGGCGCTCCTCTCCGGCATCGTATCCAATGAACTTGACGACCTTTTCTCCTTTCTCCCAGGCATCAATGCAGGGCTGGTAGTGCCTGCAGAACTTTTCCTGCGGGGCAACCTTGTGCTTGAGGGAGCATTTTTTGTACCCATAAGCAATGGAGGGCAGCGTTCCTGAGCGGAGGCACTCCTGCTCCAGCGTCAGCCTCTGGCCGTTCTTCTCGGTGTACCACACCCGCGTGATCGCCGGCATCCCATGGTTCTCCAGCCAGCGGCTCATGGTGTCCAGGTAGGCATAGGTATGCGGCTGCTCGGCTCCGGGATCGGCAAAAAGGATCAGGTCGACTGGGACATGGTGCCGCCACAGTCCTACCAGCATTGCCGTGCTGTCCGTTCCGCCTCCATACCCAACCACATTCATCGCCCGCCCGCTGTGCCGAACAGCGCCTCCTTATAGGCTGGAGCGTGAACCTCCAACAGATACCGCTCGTTGCCGCATTTGAACAGGCACACACCCCGTTGGGGGAATCGGATGAGGTTGTACTCCGCCTCCTCCAGCTGGAGCAGATCCATATAAAACCGCTTGTCAATGGAGCCGCAGTTGAAGATGAACTGGTGGGGCGGGATAGCGAACAGGGGCTTGGTCAACTCCCGGATGCCCTCCCGGTCAAAGTCCTCCAGATTCTGCGAGGCCATGATGAGGTTGGATTCCTTCTTGCGGACCCGCTTGAGAGTGTTGCGGATATACTCGATGATGGTGGTACCCACCGACACATTATCCGACAGCCACACATACAGCTCGTCCAGCGCCGCTGTGGTGTTGCCGATGGTCAGCAGGCGGTCGGACATATAGGACAGGATGTTGAACAGCATGGCGCCGCGCACATTCTTGCTGGCCTGCAGCAGCCCCTTGACCCCGAAGACGATAAAGCGGGAGGAGGTCACATTGGTGTGCCCGTTGAAGAACTGAGCCTCGGCGCCCTGGCACATGGAGTGGAGGCCCAGCAGGATCTCCTGCAGCAGTTCCGCTGTGTAGAGCTGGTGGCAGTTCCCATCGTACTCTCTGTACTCCTGCTCAATGAGTTTATAGAGGTCGGAAAGGATGGGATAGTCCTGGGGCTTGAGGCCGGCGAAGTTGGTGCTGTCGCTGATGCCCCATTTGGCGTACAGCTTGCCCACCATGATCTCAATGGCGTCGATGTGGCGGTCTGAGAAATCCTTGTAGGCCCGGAAAAAGTCCTTGAGAAAGGAGATGTGCTGGGAGAGCCGGGTGGATTTGCGGAATGCCTCCGGCGCGTCCCTGTCCTCCGGGCCACTGCCGTCATCCCAGCACTTGGGCTCCAGCGGATTGATGCGGTACACGCCGCCCATCAGATCCATGAAGCAGCCGCCCACCGTCTCACACATATCCTTTTGTTCGTGTTCCACATCCAGGGAAATCACGGATTTGCCCGCCTCGAGGAAGTTGAGCAGGAGCAGTTTGAGCAGATAGCTCTTACCCTGGCCGGAGTTGCCGAGGATCAGGATGTTGGCGGAGGTCTTATCGTCATCCCGCTTATCAAAATCTACGAGGATATTGGCCCCGTACTTGTCCTTGCCGATGTAGAATCCGTGAGGATCGGTCTTGCCAGAATAATTGAAGGGATACAGGTTGGCCACCGAGCTGGCCGGAAGGACCCGTTCAAATTGGGCGCCGAAGGCGTTGCGGCCGGCTGGCATAACAGAAACAAAGCCCTCCTGCTGACGGAGCATAAGCCGGTCCACATTGAGCTTGGAGCGAACCAGTTCGGTGAGCACATCGGTCTGGAGCAGCTTGAGGGTGTCGTAGTCCGGGGCGGTCAGCTCCAGGAACACCGCACAGTGGAGGAGCGGCTCCCGGTTGCGGTGCATGGAGGAGACCAGGGTAACCACATCCTGCAGGTTGGCCTCGGCAGTGACAGTCTGCTGGAGATCCTCGGTGCTGGAGCGGGACATTCGGTGCTTGTTGGCGGCGTTGTGGATGATCCGGCGCTCCTCACTGGGGGTGACCTGCCGGGTGTAGATGCGGATGGTGACCCCGTCCATCTCGCCCAGATGCCGCAGGATGGCCTGCTCATCGGTAGAAGTGGGGTACTCCCGCAGCGCCCATACACAGCGGCAGGTGTTGCCGCACAGGTAGTGGTCCACCTTGAAGTCGATGACCGAGGGGGCGACCATGTCGAGGAAATCCTTGATATATGGTTCCTCCACCACAGGCCGGGGAGAGTTCTTTGTTCTGTTTTTCGGCAATGAAAAAACCTCCTGTCCAGGCCGGCAGGAGATCTTTTATCGCACTGTTTCTTCCTGATATGGCCCGGAAGTTCTCCTGACGGCCATATCAATTAAATTGTGGGGCACGGGTCAGTCATTCAGAATGATCCAGCGTTCCCCGTCGTAATCCTCATATTTTTCCGTGGTGGCATTCTGCTCAAAATACACGCCCAGCATGCGCTTGAGATCCTCGCCGCTGGCGAGGCTTGCCTTGAAGCCCTGATCCTCGAGGCTTTTCTGGATGCGGGAGAGGTGGGTGTGCAGCTCCATCCCTGTTTCCTCACGCAACCGGACCAGTATGAAGAACTCACGGGCGGTCGCCATCTGGATCTGTAGACGGTCCAGTGATTTAGCGTCCGCCTCCAGCAGCCGGCTGATGACCGGCAGGTCCTCCTCGGCAGCCCGCTGGCGATAGTGCCTCTTGTTGTCCTCAAAGCTCTCCTTGGAGTTGAGGGCCAACATCTCGATCTCAGCCTGCCCCTTGAGGACGGTCATGAGGGCATAGATGCGATTGCTCACAGCCTCCGGGGGCTGGACCGAGAGGTTGGTGGGCTTGATGGCAAAGAAAATCAGCCTCCCATGACTGGTCTTTAGGCCGCTGTCGGTGATCTCGTCGATCCCGATGAGCTGCCGGGTAGTCTGTTTGGCCGTTGCTTCTTTTTTTCTGCTCATTTTCTATCACTCCTATCCGTTGATGGATTACACAGCCCCCAGGCATAGGTCTGCTGGCCCAGGAGGAAATATCGGATTGCATAGCGCAGGAAGTCCAAGATACTGGTATCCTCCAGCCGAATCGAGAGGAAGGCATAGGCCGCAGTGATTACCACTGGGGGCAGGAAGCCAAGTTGGGCCATGGCAAACACAGAGATCAGGGCGCCCACGCCAATGATAGCGATGTCCCGCAGTTCCCACAGCCACAGTACGGCTTTGGATTTCAGATTATCGGGATAAATGTACATGTTTCACCTCACATCGTCATGCTCATTCCAAACCCCTGTTCATCCTGATCGGGGCCGAATTCCTGATCTTGTACTTCGTCTGGGCTTTGTTCCATCAACCAAGATTGGAGTTCCTGTGCCACCAACCCCACAACGAAGACTCGTTTGGATACGCCATTATGCGCCTCCACATACTGCTCAACGCGGTGGAAAAGAGATTCGGGCATAGCAATGGCCAGCGTCCGTTCTTTCTTGTTGTCCTGAAGGACCGCACTCTGGAGCGGTTCCTCGCCATGTTCCCACTGATCCAGTGCCTGATTCAAAAGGCTCTGAACCAGTGCCTTTTGGGTGAGGGGCGCATGAGCATCCAGGTAGGACTTCAGCCGCTGAAACATGTCATCTGAGATCTGAACGGCCAGGGTGCGCTGTTCCTGCTTTGCTGTGGCTGGCTGGTCCAGATAGGTAGTGAGTATCTTAGTGAGATACTCACCGTTTGTCATTTCAGGACTTTTGCCCTCCATCAGCCGCTTGTGAAGCGACTCGGGAATCAAGCCGCAGAGGTTTTTCATCGGTTCCATGATCGCATCTCCTATTCATAATCATTCAAGCTATCTGTGCTGTGGTCGCCCATGCGATTCCTTGCAAAACATAGTCGACGCAAGGAATCGCTACACTGTTGCCCAGTGCTTTATAGCGGGCGGAGTCGGAAGCACCCTCGATATCAGTCCAACCATCCGGAAATCCCTGCAGGCGCTCGCATTCCAGCGGGGTCAGACGGCGGATCAGAAGAACCGAGGCACCTCTTGGAGCGGAGGCGCTGTTATCTGGCTCGTCCATATCCACGACCAAATCTGTTGCGTCTTTGTGCTGACGAGCGCTCTGAGTGCTGACCACCTCGTTGCTTTTGAACACATCCACACGCTGGCGGCTGAACACGGCATGGTGATCGGTGGCGGTGAGAGTATAGGCGATGCCCTGTTGATACCCAATCCCGTTCCCGCCGTTCATAGGCTGCCGGTCAATGGCATTTCCGGTGATACAGAATATCGTGTCCGGTTCTGCGACCAGCGGGACATTGTTCCCACCCGTACCGTAACGGGCTGACATTGTGGGCGCCACAGAATGTGGGCCGGTGTAGCGGGCATCGATCCCGTGGTTCTCGAATACAAGTGGCTGGTGGCCATGCTCCTGTGCCCGAAGTGTTCCGGCAACATTTTCGCTGCAGGCAATGGCGCTTCCGCCCTGGTCATTAAGGCACAGGATGGATGGCATACAGTTCCCGCTGGCGGTTCCTTTCAAGGTAGGCGAGACTTCCTCTCCATAGCCAATACTGCCCGCAGAAGCACCAGCTCCAGCAGAAAAAGCAGCTGTAAAAATGGCGGGATACCCTTGTCCGGGCATACCGCCGCCTCCGCTTAGTGCTGTGTGCCGCTCCTCGGAAAGGAAGCAATCACCGTTGCCTTTGGCCGTGATTCCGGCCACAAAGGTCTGCTGTTTCATCCCTGGCTGGGCGGTCAGCGCCGCGGCTACATCATGAAGATCCCGCACCTCGTCCCGCTGATTGGCGGCAAAGGCGGTGAGCACACCGTTTCGTCCAGTGGACATACCACAATTAACACCGAGAGTGGCTGCCTTTTCTCCTGTCAGGTCTCCGTTGTATCCGTCGAATCCGATGGGGCCAGTCCCGCCTGGAGGATCAGAGCATCCCGGAGCTGAGGCGGCAGTTCCTTGCCTCTGGCCTCCGCTCGACGCAGAATACCCAGGCAGGCGGTTTTGCTCAAATAGTATTTGCGGGGCGGATCGTCCTGCAAAATCTGCGACAAGGAAGATTCTCTTGCGACGCTGGGCGACACCCCAGAATTGAGCATCCATGACTCTCCAAGCCAGGCTGAATTGATTTCCCAGAATGATTGCCCCAGCAGATTCCCAGCGCCCGGAGTCAGGTCGAGGCACTGAACAGGAGCCGTCTTTAATTCGGACAATCTCCTCGAGGACGATGCGGAAATCTTCGCCGCCCGCTGAACTGAATGATCCTGGTACATTCTCCCAGCACATATATCGAGGTCGAACAGTGTGAGCTGTTCTGCCGCGCCGCTCATCTGCATCCCTCATTTCTTTTACAACGCGGATCTGCTCCATAAACAGGCCGGAACGCTCTCCGGCAAGACCGGCTCTGGCCCCCGCCACGCTGAGATCCTGACAAGGGCTGCCTCCTGTGATAATGTCTACCGGGGGAAGTTCGGCACCATTCAGTTTCGTGATGTCCCCGACATGGAGTATGGAGGGGAACCTCTTTCTTGTCACTTCGATGGGGAAGGCTTCGATCTCGCTGGCCCACACCGGCTCGATGCCGTTGCGGACCGCCGCGAGTGGGAACCCTCCGATTCCATCGAACAGGCTGCCCAGCGTGGGCATTATGCCATACCCATGCTCTGCCCTGGAGCTTCGCTTTGCTCCATCTCAGCGGGCAGAGCCTCCTGCTTGATTTCCAGCTCCCCAATCTGTCGGATGGGGATGCCGAGCCGTTGGGCCTCCTCAATCTCACGGGCCATGCCGGAACTGACCCTGCCGCCGCAGAGCCACAGTTCATCGCAGACTTCCAGCACCCGGTGTCCCAGCCGCAGTCCAATTTCCCGTTCTGTTGGCTCAGCGTCATCCAACATCTGTGGGTAGAGCAGGTGGACGGCGATGGGCGTATGCCCCTGATGGATGGCATACCAGCACGCCTTTTTCGCAAACGCGGTGTTTGTCTCAATATCTCCTGCATAGGGAGAGGCGATGTAAATCAGTTTTTCTCTGCTCATTTCGCCGCCCCCACTGCCTGTACCACGGTGCGGGTGGTGTTGACCGCTGACTGTGCTGCATAGACGGCGGACATGATGTTGGCGCGTGTCGAGGTGTCCAGCCCAAAGGCGCCGCAGATGCGGGGCACTTCACCGGCCGACAGCATCAGGCCAAGGCCCAGCAGCGCATGATCCTTCAGCACCAGCAGTCCCGCTGTAAGGATGGTGGCCTGCAGGAAGGTGGTCAGACACAGACCGATGATCTGCTTGCACCACTGCACAAAACCGTCCATATAGCCGCGGGGCACCGAGAACATATACAGGGAACCCACAGCAATCTGGATGAGTAAGACTCCTCCGCGCTTGAGGTTGGAGAAAAAGCACTTGATGACGGCGTACCCCATCATGATGATAATAAAAATTACCATGATGGGGCTGGTGATGCTGCCAATCCCGCCGAATACGCCGGAGGAGGCCGCGGCCCCGATATCCACGCCCTGCAGGGAGTTGATGATATCAGTGGAAAGGGCATCAAAGCTCTCGCCATACCCGGTAATTCCAGAGGTCAGGCTGGCCTGCAGCGTGACGGAGAGTTTATAAAGTTCCACCGGCACCAGGGTAAAACACCCCACGGCCATAAAGCCCTTGACGGCGCTGATAGCCGCGTCCTTGATACTGGCCCGTCCGGTCTGGTATTCGATTCCGACCTCGAACACGGCCACCACCAGCCCGACGACATACAGCGTCCAGGCCAGATAAGAAAAAAAGAGAACAATGGACTGTACCCAGCTCATCTCGAAGAGCTCGACGCCCATGTTCCCCATCTCGGCAAAAAAGTTGCCAAAGAAACCAACAAGCTGGCTGTAGACCCAGTCGATAAACTGATCCATCAGCCCGCCAAGGAAAAAGTCCAATATAAACATCTGGTGGTTTCACCCCTTTGCGTAAGGGGGACCGTGCCAGCATTGGACGCATACTCCTGCTCAAAGGCACAGGGGCCGTGGCTGGGCACGGCCCCTGCTTGTATTCGCTTCCTATTTTCTTAGCACATTTGCGGGCTGTGTTCCTGCGCCTCCTCCTGACGCTGGAACACCTGCAGATATTCGTCCACCGTACCCGCCAGCAGCCTGTAATCCGCCTGAGTAGGCTGGTAAACATACCAGTCTACCTTCCCATAATCGTCCCAGAGGTGTGGTAAGATACCATCCGAGAAGTTGGGATTGCTCACTTTTTTCTTTCCCAGTAAATCGCCAAAGCGTAGGATATTCACATCCACCGCGCCCTCGGTCCGGTTCAGGATCGTCAGCTTGAGGGCATTGTACTGGCCGGCAATGTTCAGAGAAACAAACTCCAGCCTGGCCCGCAAATCCGGGTCAAGCTGGATATAGGCGGATCTGCCCGCATAAGACACAACGCCGCTGGTTTTGCACTGAGTGAGGATTTTCCTCAACTCCTGTCCAAATGGATTCAATTTTCTTCTTTCCCTCCCTACATGGTTAATTCCGGGACAGTCGGCGCCGGTGGATGAGCTAACTCCAGCGTACTGCCTTCCAAGGCCAGAACGCCATCCAGCCGGTGAATAAGGCCCTCCATGTGTTTCTGCCATCCGTCCCAATCCTTCGGATCAAACCAGCCGCCGGGCAGCTCGCCGGCTTTGATCTGCCGCTCCGCTCTGATCCTGGCGTATTTCAAAGTGTCCGCAAGGTAATCCCGGAGTTCCCGGAGAGAAGCCCTTGATGCTGTAAACGAGGTGACGGACCGGAACTTGTTGTCCTCGGCCGCCCACTCCTCATCATAGTCCAAACTGCCGGGATCACCGTCAAGATACTTTACAACGATCTCAGCCAGTGCCATAGGGCTGGTATGCGCACACCCCAGCTTTACATCACAGGGGGCATTCCATCGGTCTTTCTTTAATCGTTCAAGCATTTCTCCCAAGTCCAGTTGTCCATCTGCCGGTAAATTGTACCGGACACATCTAACCGCATCCAGTCCATTGTCGGACTCCAGTGCGGTGATTCCCCAACAGCCCATAGAAACCGTCTCCCATTTCCGGCTTACGCCTCATCATTCTTGTCCTACATTTCCAGTTTCGGTCCAATCTGCTCCTGCTCATCCAGCCCAAATGCCTCGCGCATTTCCGCATCCGCCAGAATCCCGAACGCTTCCTGACAATCTGCGCAGCTCACGATCCAGGTCTTTCCTTCAAAGTACCGGAGCATTTCCGCCAATATTCTGGTCTTCGGGTCCGAGGCAGAGAGAAGCTGCCCCACCTCCTCCCGCGAAAGATATTTGCGTTCTCCGCTCCAGGAGCCAATCACGCCGACAGTGTACTCAGGGATTTCCTCCGGCAGTATTTTACAATCCAGAACCGGATCTGGATCAAAGGTGAAAAACACATCAATGGGAGTATCTTCTACCACGCTTACCCCGATGCCGTATGGACCTGCACCTGCTCTGCACATCCCGGTAGACCGCTGGTACAGCTCGTTAACCAATGAAAGCATTTTATTTCCGGATGGATTTGGAATTGGATATTCCATTGCTTCCTTCCTCCTGTATTCTCAGAATAATTCTTTACATTCCCAGGATCGTCCAGACATAGGTGGGAGCCGTCAGGGTGAAGATAAGGCAGGCAAACAGGATGGCCGGCGCAGTCCATTCGAACTGGCCGTGCTTTCTATAGTCAAAATACGCCATGCCCAATTTGGCGAAGAAGAACACAGCCAGAACAAGGTCAATCACGGGAAAGACCACATTATTGACAACCGTTTTGATCTGGGCGGATGCGTCCGTCCAAGTGCCTTCAATGGCACCAGCCACATCCCCGGTTCCTGCCGCAAATGCGGGTACCGTAAACATGATGGCCAGCATCATTACCATTACGACCGCACAGAGCATCTTTTTCGTTTTCATCATCAAATACCACCTTTCTTTGCTGAAAAAAGAAAGGCCGCAGGGGTGTTCCCGCGGATGGATGATCTATCCCGAACAGGCCGCGAGGCACTTTCCCACGGCCCGTTTCTTTTCTGATTTTGTTACTGTGAATGCTTACATCGTGAGCACAGGTCCACTCAGTTCCTGTGTTTCCAGGAACTGAGCCCGGATTATTTCTTCAAACGCTTCCTTTGCTAACCTACAGAAGACAGAGTACATAGGCAGACCGTTCTCAGCCGTGTATTCATACGGTTCAGGTAACCGCCCGCATTTTGCAAAAAAGTTCTTTTCCGCCTCCATAAGCCGCTCAATAGACCACTCACGTACTTCGTTCCGATATGCCAAGACGGTTTGAACATGGCGCTCATCTCTTGCGGAGAGAAGCGTGGGGTAACGAAGTTCAGCATACTCTTGGGCGGTCGTGTCCATATAGCGTTCAAATGTTCTGCGTGTCGGCAGCCCATATTGAGGCTTCATTTCCCTTGCCACTGGCAGCCTTCTGTTCTTTTCTACAAATCCCGCAAAGGCTTCTTCGATTTTCTCCTTGGTCCATACTGCCGGAAGCCCTTTTTTGCACATTGTCAACCGCCTCTTTACATCAAGAAAGAAATATCTAAAAACTGCGTTTGAGCAGCCTCGACCAGTGGGGCTACTTCAATGACCTCTGGATTCTGTTGGAACTTCAAATCTCCCCGGAAGCCCAGTTTCAGGTTACTGAATGTTTCGGCGGCCTTCAGCAGTTCGGGCGGCGATCCTGGAGGCATCTCCTGCATCCACTGTACCCATTCACCTTTCTGAAAGCGGGGATTTAGCCGAAGGATCACATAGTCCTCCGGCACAAACTTGGGATAGCGGCCGATGCTGCCGCCCACCTTATAGTAGGGCTTTCCCTCCATCATGACCGTGGCCCGCATGAGCGTCAGGGTATCCTCCAAAGAGGCGCAAAACCAGCACTCCCTATCGCCCATACGCCTGATTCGGCCATCCCGCAGGATGCTGTCCAGATTCTTTCGGTGCGTGTAGTGGTAGACCTCGCCAGGCTGCTCATCCAGTCGGATGTATCCCATGGCTTCACCTCCCGCCTATAGATCAAGCGGAGCGATATGCCAATCGTCCCATAGATTGCCCCGGATATTCAGTGAATCGGTGAGGTTGACCGAGAGCATCCCTGCCGGGGTCCAGCAGTCAATGACCCAGGTGTTGACTGTATAGGAGCCATCCGGGTACCAGATAGGAGTGAAATGGGTACGCCGGTTATAGGTGCTATACTCGTTCTTCTGGAACTCCAGCCTGGAAGACGAGGAACTGATGGAAATGCGATCCAATAGCCGCCAAAAGGATTCATAGTTGAACTCTGGGAAGTAACTGACTGCATTCTGCAGGGCGGTGGTAGCCGACCTCTGGGAACTGTTCACTCTGGCGGTGACCACCTGATTGACCCCATAGCCGGACTTCATGGTGCTGTCGCTGGCGGTGGGATTCTTCTCGTCTGGAGTAATTTCCATAGCAGCGGAAAGGCTGGCACTGTAGCGGTCCAGATCAAATTCCCACCAGCCGTGGTCGCACCAGTATCCGTCCTCATCATCGCCATGCCATACCCAATACTCCTGCCACCATGGGTCCCAAATGGTCCACTGGGCCGAGGTTTTCTCCGGCCGGTCTGGGACCGGGGAGGGTGTGAAGGAGTCGTTCCGGTCATCTGCTACTGGATTGGGCGGCGGATTCTCGTCCAGATCTACGATCTTACAGTGGATGGTGGCCTGTGCTGATCCTGGGCCGGATACATCCACATCGATGGTCATGTCCTGCGGCTCGTCCGGTGTAGTCCAGCGTACCCAGGCCAATTGGGAATCTCCGTCCGGGTAGTAGACATTGCTGACCGTATAGGTCGTCCCATCAATATGGAACTGTACAGTGACCGGATCATCCGGGTCACTTTGGCCACCGCTGACCTCTACCGCCGTGATGACCTCGGTATTGGTTCGGTATTCATAGTCATAGGTGCTGATCTCCGGCTCCTCCGGCTGCTCCTCAAAGCGGACGATACCAAGCCCAAGGGAGGACTTGATGTCCGAGTTGGACACATTCTTATTGGTGGGGCCGGACCATGCGGGATAGCCTAAATCTGGGGTTTCCAGAAACATGGACAGGGGAAGGTTTTTGGCCGTCAGCGATCCCATCCAATAGCGGAGTTGTCCTCCAACCACCTCGTCATAAAGGGCGGCCTCTGTCGCTGTTGTGGCAATCATGACACCTTGGAACTTATAATAGGCGATGGGTTCCAGCAGAATTTTGTATTCGCCGCTGATGAGCGTGTCATAATCCATACCAGTTTCTTCCGCAATGAACTTGACAACATATTCTGAACAAAAATACTTTTTGATGGCCTCGATGTTATTACGCCCGTTTGTACTTATGATGCGAGGCATTGGTTGTACAGGGTTTTTATAGCTATACCCGCCTTGTACGGGAGAGAGCCCAGTACCATTATTGTACTGGATTTTACTGACCTTTCCGAAATGATATATTCCTGCAGATGGTGTTTTGTTGGTCAAATCAAATGGTGTAGTAACAACGGCATGGTCACTTGCCCGCACTACGGTTACACGCACCCCTTCGTTTCCGGGGTTCCAACTGCCATGACTCGTCGCATCCCCCATACTCCCGCCGCCACCATCAATGTTACCAGACCCGCCAGTTCCATTCGCGGCATAAACTTGTATGCAAGTAAAGGAAAATATCATCACAACGGCCAGAAACAGGTTAAAGAGTCGTTTCACTTGATCTCCTTTCCCACAAAATAAAAAGCACAGCCAAAGCTGTGCTTTTTGAAGATGCGATATTACTTTATCCCATTATGCCAACCTGAGTATTGATATCTCCATCACTATCGATACTTCCACCTTGATTTGCGCCTGCGTTGGGAACATTATCGAAACCAGGCAGGCCGCCACTGGTGTTGGTGGAGGGCTGTTCAGGGGGAGGCGTCACATTGTTGTGATCTTGCGGCTCAGGAGTACCCTCGACCGGAGTCCCATCCGGCGTCTTGGTGGGGTCCTTCAGTTCATCCTCTGTATATTCCGGTTTGACCGGGTCCGGCTGAATGGTCTGCTCTGTGCCGGTAAAATCAGCGCCGTTTCCATCATCGGTGTTGGTACTGGCATCCGGGGTTTCCGGGTTAACGGTCACATTATCTCCCGGCTTCTGGTCATCCCCGGATTCTGCGGGAGGCGGGGTACTGCTGTCCGGGTCCACCACTACATCGCCCTGCTGGGAGCTGCTGGGCGGGAGCAGGTCATCGGTGACCTTGTCTTTGCTGAAGCTGCTTGCGATCACAGCAACCAGGATTGCGCAGACCACAAGACATCCGGCCACGGTCAGCCACTTCTTGGTATTCTCCGTCATCGTTTGGATTCCTCCTTTTTCTGTTGATTATGCTTCTTGTCAAACTGTCTGTGTGACTTCAGGCGGCCAAGGATAGTTCGGCTTTAAGATCTGCTGCCTACATTTTCCTATACCGCCCGTCCTTTGTCAACACGAACCCTACCACAAACAGGCAGAGAAGTCTATTGGGACAATAGAAAACTTTTTGAAAACTGCGTTAAAACCGAGGGGCATAGCCCGCGCTGACCTTGACTGTCATCCGCATGGGCGGCAGAAGCTCTCCTCCAAAAGACACTGGAACCTCCAATTCGATTTCACAGTCCGCCACAAAACGGTCGCCGGCGCTGTCGCCGGAAGCGAACGGTGCGTTGCGGATCTCCACATCAAGGCCCCACACACGGAACTCCATCCCACCATCCTCTGTGTACTGAGTATGGTAGCCGCCCCGATAGGTCAGCCCAAGGATATCGTCCAAGCGTCCATAGATATCGCCATAGTCCAGTGATTCCTCAAAATCTCCCGCCAACGGCTGGTAGGCGCCGGAGTAGCCCTCCCGGACGCCATGGTACACATCGTCATAGTTGTCGTTGACGGTGGAGATCACAGCCTCCTGCACCGCATCCCGAACCCCCTGGGCCACGATGAGCAGACGGAAATATTCGCTGATGCAGCACATCAGCATTACCAGCACCAGCACAATGGCAATAATCAGGGGGAAGGCCACGCCGCGCCGGTCTTTCAAAATCTGCCTGAGTCTGTTCATTTCCAGTACACCTCCGACTTTCCTGTGGCATCTGCCCGCAGGGTGATGGGGAAACTGCCAAAGCCGGCAAAGAGACCGAGGTCGATCTCATGAGTGAGCGTGACCGTGACCTCCTCGTTGAGCTGGATGCGGCCGGTATCGCTCCATTCAATCTCCGGGTCCAGGCCGGTCTGCTCCCGCAGGGCCTGTTCCCGGCGGTCAGTTTCCGGCCCGATCCTGCCGGCGATTTCCGCCTCACGCACCAGTTCAGTGGCAAAGGTATCGAGCTGCTGTTTGGCAATAAAGGCTGGGAGGACCTGCACTGCCAGCGCGATCACCAGCATGGCGCAGAGCACCAGGACGCACACATCGATGTATCCCTCTCCGCGTCGGGATCTCAAAATCCGTTTCAGCACATGGTTACCTCCTCGCCTAAAGTCAGATCCCTTTCCTGACACTGAGCATTATATTCGCTCAAAATACTGGAGATAGAGCTTTCCGATGAAAGATCAGTTTTATCACTTGTCAGGAATTGGTATAGTGCTTCCACAGGATTTTTTGGCTTAAGGATTAAATCCAAGTCATCATCGTCGAGTTCATAACTGTCATGGATAAGAGCAGAAAGCAGGCTTTCCTTTGCCGCAGTTTCAGCTGAATGGCGATAAATTTCATCGGCAGATAGCTGCTTCACCCTTTGAGCATATTCCTTCATTTCATCTTCCGCACGATCAATCAATCGATAGATGCTGCCTGTATAGTCCATTGGGCACCTCCTCTCTTAAAACATCCCGCCCAGGGAATGGATAATCTCGTAGATGATGATGGACAGATAAGTCACCAGGAAGCACATGAGCAGGACAAAGGAGAATACACGGATCTTAGGCGGGATTTTCATGGCCTTTGCCTTGAGGCGCTGGAGTTCCAGCTGCTTCATATCGTGGCTGAGCATCTGAAAGTAGTGGACCCCGTTGTCGCCTCGCAGCACGCCGATGAGTCCGCGGACAATGTCCGAAAGCAGCGGAGAGTTGAACCGGGCCTCAAAGCGGGTCAGCGCCGCCTCATAGGAGCCGGAACGCATATCCGCGGTGAGGACATCCAGTTCAGCGGAGAAAACAGGACCGGAATTCTGCTTATAATGCTCAATCATGCTCAGCACATCCCGGCTGGCGGCCAGTTCTTGGGTGATGGTGGCCACGAACCGGGGCAGTTCCGCCTCAATCTCGTCCCTCTTGGCAGAGAGTTTTTCCTCCGCCCTGCGAATCTCTTTGAAATAAACCGCCACCGCCAGAAGAACAACTATCAACGCCAACATTGGGAAAATCAACAGGCACGGAATCACCGTCAGCAGCACTGCACCGGTCTTGATCATGGCAAAGGCGGTGTACTCCTCCGGTGTCATGTTCAGCCCAGCAGCGGCCAGCGTATTTTTCAGACGGCCCCGCTTATACTCATCCATATGGATGTGTGGGGCCAGCTTGATCGCCCAGCCCATGAGCAGGGCCTCCACACTGCGGGCCTGCTTCTTCTCCTGGCGGCCCACCGAGAGCATGGCACGCTGGGTGGCCAGACGGGGGAGCCTGAGCAGATCAGCCGTCAAAAGAAACATACCCAGCGCAAGGAATATGCCAAATAAAAACAGAAGGAAAGTCATGGTTGTTTTGTTCACCTCCACATAAAAACAGAGCCAGTACACGACAGATGTGTACCGGCCCTGTTTTTCTTCTTATGCTGTATTACAAGGCACTCTTTCTATAGCATTATTGCATCACATCTAACTCCGCAACAAATGACGGATCAAAGTCATCCCGCCAGTTTCGATAGTCAGGATACAGTCCCAAACCCTTTCGGATGAGCTCCCGGTTTTCCGGGGTGTCAATATAGATACCGTCCGGGATGCCGTCCATCCCATAGATGAGCCGGACCCCATCCTGCTCCGCTGCCTTTGCTGCTTCAAAATCTCCATCATAGAGCGCCATGTCATCGATGCGTTCTACATGGAGGGCCTCCGGAATATAGGAACCATGGTTGATCGTTGCGGTAATAAAATAGCCCTTTTCCTGGTTACTGATGAGGATCACCTCCGATACTCAATGGGCTGGGTCAGCTTGATGACCGCTGCGGTGCTGATGAACATCACAGCGGCAATGGCTGCCAACAGCGCCTGCCCCAGCGGGGTGTGCATCAGAACATCGTACCAGTCCTGATTGAGCCAGTACAACAGCGGGATATTGCCGATGACCAGCACCTGCATGGTGATAAACTCCTTGCGGGGCTCAAACACCAGATTCTCCAGCTCACCGTTGACGATCCGCATATCGGAGAGTTTAGCCACGATGGGAGTCAGGATGGTCTTGAGCCCCCGGTCGTGTCGGCAGGTCAGCAGAGCGGCCACCCACTCCCGAAACACGGCGTTGTCGATCTTCGTCCCCATGTCCTGGAGGGCGGCGTCCACATCGGGGTCCACCAGCTTGATCCGGGTGAGAAACTCCACAAACACACTCCGGACGGGCGGGTTGAGATAGTCAATGTTTTCCTCCACTGCCGTCTGGATGTCCTCATTGCGGAGATAAGCTGTGGTGATGATAGAGAGGGCGGTTTCCAGTTCAGCGGCAATGTTCTTTTTGTAGTGATTTGCGGTCAGACGGATAAACCAGAACGGCACGAACATCATGCCCACCGCCAGCACCGGCACCAGGAAGAGGTTGCCCAGCGTCAGGGCGAAGGCGGCCCCTACCAGAAAAAGAAGCAGGGACAGGGCGCACACCATGGGAAACTTGGCGGCCCGGCCAGTCATCCGCAGAATGGTCTGTGTCTCCTCGATTTCCCGGCGCAGAAAGGATTTCTTTTTGCGCCGTGTACTCTCATTAACCTCCGACCGGATGCTTTTGGGCTTACTGGTGATTCTGCGGAACACCCCTTCAGTGAAGTCCATAGGGGAGATGTGTAAAAGGACAAAACAACCTGTGATCAGCCCTATACAGGCAATCAACTGGATCAGATTCATACAGATTCGCCTCCTTCCTTGCCGGTTTCAGGTTTGGCAGGCGGCTTGGACTGTGCGCTCCTGGTCTTCGGAGCGGGCGTTGCCTGTCCTGCCTTTGCCGGACTGGAGCCTGACTTACCCTTAGAGGGAGCGGACTTTTTGCCCACGAGCTGAGTCAGCACCTCCTGCGGCATACCATTGTCGATGAACCGCTTCTGCAGGCTTTCCGAGATGGGGTTGACCGCCTCGTGGCGGCCCTTAATACGGTATTTGCCGTCCTCCAACCGGTTTTCTTCGATTTTGAAGTGATAAAGGGTGTTGTACCGGCGCTCCCCAGTGGGCAGGATCTCACACTCCATGATCTCCATGATTTTACGGCTCTTATCCTCCAGCTGCTTGGCGAACACCACGATGGGGAATGCCTCGGTGACCAGATCCATGAGGGTATCGTCGGCCATCTCGTGCTTACGCTTGCAGAGGGTGACCATACGCCGCCATGTAGCCTGGGATGAGTTGGAATGAATGGTGGTCAACACGCCGTGGCCAGTACGGGCGGCCTCCTGTGCGGCATACGCCTCCGCAGACCGCATCTCGCCCACACAGATGATGTCGGGGTGGTACCGCAGGGCCATGTCCAGCAGCATATCCTGATCGATATTCTGCTTGGCGTTCTCGCTCTCACGGGTGATGGTGTGGATGACGCTGTTGCACACCCGGCCATCTTTCTCCCGCACCAGGTCCAGCTCACGGGAGCCGTTCTCGATGGTGAAAATACGCTTGTTGTCCGGGATGGTGGTCAGGAGCCAGCCTGCCACCGTAGTCTTGCCGGAACCGGTGGCCCCGGCAACGCAGACGGAAACGCCGTAACGCAGGCAGGCGGCCAGAAAGTCCAGCATGGGGCCTGTGGCTGTTCCACCTTTTACGAAGTCCTCTTTCTGCATATTCTGCGGGTTGACGATACGGATGGATGCCGTGACGCCCACATCCTCGTCCACCAAAGGGGTCTTGAGGACCGCGATGCGGATGTTCTTGCTGAGATGGCCCAGGACGGCGGGACTGGCATTGTCCAGCACCATACCGCTGACATGGAGCATACGGCGGATCACATTGACGGCGTGTTCAGGGCTGTCGAAATGTTCCTCCAGCTTGACCGTTTCGCCATTGGCGTACAACACCTCGATATCCCGCCAAGAGTTCACATTAATCTCCTCAATGCCGGTTCCGAAGATGTACTTGGTGAGCAGGCCGAACTCGGCCATCTCCGTGTAGAGGGCGTCCACCAGCTGGTCGCCGGAATAGCCTTTGACCGCGATGCGCCGGTCCTGCACATATTTGGTGATGTACCGTTTGATCTGGGCCTTGGCGTCTTCATCGCCGCCCTCGGTGATGAGGGCGGAATACTTGCCGGAGATATATTCCTGCACATCCTGCAGGACGGTGTTGAAATCCTGCCCTTCATTCTCCGGGGTGAAGAAGAGAGAATGCGCCCGATAGCCGCCTGCAGACTCTGTATTCAGGGACCGCCTGGGGAGATCCTCCGCCATGTTCACGCTATCTGTGGGATCAGCTTCAACCCCTGTCCCATCATCAGCTGGGGCGTGACGCAGCGGCTCATCTGCGGGCTGGGGTTCTCCAACGCCGGCTTCATGCTGATTCTGACCCATATTGCCGCTTACCGGGCAGTCCGGGCCGAAATAGAGGGGGAGTTCTTTTTTCCGCCCGTCCGGACCTGTCGTGATATGTGTTGCGGCGGCTTTCTCAGCGGACGCTTTGGGAGCGAACAGGGACTGACTTCGCTTCTCGCCTAACACCCAAACACCTCCCTGGCAATCTTCTCGATCTCCTTGCGGAATACCCGGCTGTCCTTCATGGATAGGTCCGCCAGCAGGTTGCCGGCCAGATACTGTCCCTCCAGCTCCGCCGAATGGGGCAGCGTGAAGGCCACTGTCCCCAGCGCCTGACTCATGTGATCCCCGGCCTGCTGGGACTTTACATTGCTGGCGGTCTTGTACTGCTTGTCCGTATCCCATTTGGCATCCCGCAGGAGGGGAAGTTGGCTGGACAGGTAGCTGATGCTCTTGAGGTCGGCGTTGGCCAGCCGCAGGACGGAATCCGCCTCCATGAGCGCCACAGCGGAGAGGATGTCGTTGGCGATGTAACTGCCGCAGTCAATGACCACATAAGGAGCGATCTCCCGCAGGCAGTCGATGAGCTCCCGCGCCTGCACCTCGTTGTAAGGCGGGTAGGTGTACTCATTCTCTCCCTTGAGCATCCCCAGCATGGTGAGGTAACCCAGGCGTTTGTGGGTGACCAGGTTGTTCTTGACCAGATTCTCCGACACATGGGCGGCGGCCAACACGCTCCCGAGGGAACGCTCGCACTCCAGATCTGCCGCCGGGCAGATACAGGGAAGCATTGGGGCTGTCATGTCGCAGAGAAGGAGGATCACATTCCGGCGCTTGTCGGCCAGATACTTGGCCAGCCGCACGGCCACGGTGGTCTTGCCGCTGCCGGGGCTGCCCCACACCGCCAGCACCCCGCCGCTCTGATCCTCCTGCTCACAGGCGTCCTCCTGGCCACTTCCTCGGGAAAAAATACCCGCTTTCTTGAAGTTCAGCATCAGGCCACCTCCTCGGTTTTCGCGGGCGCCTCCGTTTCTGCGGTTTCGCTGGAGTCAGCGGCGGGTTCGGACTCTGCGGGATTCTCCTGTGGTTTCTCCTCGGGGTCCGGCTCCGGGGGATACAATTCCAGAATGATCTCGTCTTGAGAGGTCAGGAACTTGTCGGCATTCTCCCGGTCGCCCCGGTAGACCAGCGCCAGATGGATGGTCCCCTCGGCCTCCAGCTCGGCCAACACTTTGGCCTGCTCGGGGGACACCAGCAGGGTGACAGTATCGGGCAGTTCCTTGTCATCCTCCTCGTCCACAGGCTCACCGGTGTTGGCGTCATAGCCGGAGGAGGCGGTAACACTGATAATCTCCACATACTGCAGCTCAGCGGGGACAACGGTCTGGCCCTGCTGCTTGTAGTCCGGGGCGATCACCGACACAATGTCGCCGCTCTGCAGCTTGCCGGAGAGCCCCTCCGCAAAACTTTTGATGGACACGGAGATGGCCTGCTGGCTCCCGTCCAGGCTGTACAGGTAGGCGTTTTCCGCTGCTGGGGCGTCTGAGAGTTTGGAAGGGATGATATAGTCGCCCACAGCCAGATCCGCAGTAGCGTATTTACCCACGACGCTCTCTTTCTGCCGAAGGACATCCTCTGGGAGATTATAGCCGCCCACCTCCACGATCTGAACCATGCTCTCGGTGATCTCATCGCCGGCCCGGATGGGCTGGACTACCCGCACGATCTCAGCTTTCTGGCTGACGCTCTGGTTGAACAGCGGGGTCAGACCGAAGCAGATCAGCAGGGAGAGCAGGATGCAGATTACACCGACCACGGTGCGATTTTTCAAAAAACTCATACTGGCATTTCCTCCTTGATTTCATGTTGGGTCGGAAAGTCCGGGCATTACGCCCGGACCGATCTGGCCCTTCTGCTCCGCTTCAACCGGGGCAGAAGAATGGCGGCCGCCGTCAGGGGCAGGGTCACGCCAACGATGGTGAGCACAGTCTTTCTCGTTACATGGAACTTCTTCATAGCAGTCAACCTCCAAAACAGTATAGTGCGGCAAAGCCGATGGATAAAAATGGTCCCAGCGGTAGCGCCGCCCGTGTCATTGCGGGTAGCGGATGATGAATGAATTTTTGAAATAACATAGCGGTGCAGAAATACAGCACCGCCAGCAGCAGACCCAGCGCCATCCCCCAGATCCCCCGCCAAAAGCCCAGCACAAAGCCGGCCGCAGCAGTGAGTTTGATGTCGCCGCCGCCCATGCACTCCGGCCGGATCAGGGCGGCAATCAGCAGGGGCAGAGCCGCCAGCACTCCAAAAAACTGGGCGGGGCTGAAGGAGATCAGCCCCGCCGCGGCGGTCAAAAGACAGAGGAAATCCGGGATAGTACGCTTGCGGCAGTCCACCGCAGAGGCAGCGGCCAGTGCCGTGAGAAACAGGAACGCCTGCACCGGGTATCAGCCCTTGTAGTCAAACATTTCCTCTACGCGCTCGGTCACGGTGGGCAGGACGGTGTCCCCGAACAGAGTGTAGAGGCCAGCCAGGAGCAGGGCGCCCAGCACCACGGCAATCAGGATCTTGATGGCGGTGTCGATGTAGCCCTCGCCGCGAGTGTTGCAGAGAGGGGCGGACAGGTGGGCACGGGCGCAGGTCATGGCGCAGTGGGCCTTGCAGGTCATCGTCTTTACGGTGTTGGACATCTTGTTGAACATCTTCTTCATAGAGAGTTCCTCCTCAAAATTTTAGATTGTTGATTGTTGTGTGGTCAGTGGGTCACATACCCATCTTCTGAGCCTGCTGTGCCGTGGGGTCCGGCGCGGACTGGGGAGAGCGGTTCATCCCCTGCGTCAGTGCCTGCTGGTAGGCGGTCACGACAGCCGATTCCAGTTCGGCGCGTGCCTCCCGTGTGTACGGAAAACAGATGTCCTTGATTTCACCCTTGCTGTTGATCTGGCCGGGCATGGATACAAACAGCCCATTGCTGCCCTCCATGAGCTTGACGCCCCGGACGGCAAAACAGCCGTTGATGTTCAGCGATGCGGTGGCCCGGCAGGGACCGTCAAACTGGATAGAGTGGATACGGACATCATACTGCATGGGAAGGACAGGAGTATCCTGCTGGGAAACCTCTCCCTGGGGGTTTTCACTTGTGGTCTGCGCTTTTGCCATGGTGGGTTCCTCCTTTTCTGAATATAAAAAATAAGTGGCTTTTCCGCTCTTGGGTCACAGGGTCATGGTCATGCCTGATTCCTGCTCCGGGGCTTTCAGTTGGACGGGGACGATAGCTGTGCGGTCCACATAGTAGAACTCGCTGCCGGAATCGTCGTAGAGTTCGACAAGGTCTGAGATGGCCAGCGGCTGTCCGTCGCTGCCCAGGGACCTGCGACAGAATGCCTCCCAGATCCCATCCAGACTGTTGGTGCTGACAGTGCCGTCAAACACTGCCTGGTAACGGGTAAGGTCAGGTCCGCCATATTCACCACTCATGCGGTCCAGCCCAATGAAGCGCATGGCGGCGGGAGCTGAGGGGCCGAGCTGCCAGATACGGCAGGATTTCAGGGCTGGCCCGTTGTCTGCTGCCTTCTGGTATCCACCGCTGGAGAGACGGTCATAGATGCCGTCCTCCCACCGGACAGCCAGCCCCTTCCTTGCCAGCCAGTCCTCCAACTCCTCACGGCGGAACATGGAGTCCGCCACCACTCCTTGTTCTGTCCTGTAGCCCACTGGATTCCCATAGTAGAGCAGACATCGATTTTTCATTTCCACACTTCGCATGGCGGCATATCTCCTTTCTGCGGTTAAGTCATTTCCATCCCTCCCATGCCTGCGTTCTGCCCTTGAAACTCCTCCAGCTTTTCTCTGGCCCAGCCGGGGAGGAATTCCTCTTTCAGAACGCCGGTGAAGTCTGTGCGGTTCCATCTGGTCTGCTCTCCATCGCCCAGGCAGGTACAGCGGATAGACCGACCGACAGCGTGGGGGCTGCATCCAAAGCCGTCATGGGCCAGCCAGAGCTGGTTCTGGGGCGTCCAGCAGGACTCCTTGAGGGTGTCTGGACTGAGCACCAACACCCGGCCCTCATAGTCCAGAGATTCATAGGAGTTGGGTTCGCAGTGCTCCGGCCCAAATAGTTCCAGCTTGCCGTATGCCTCCCTCACTTGACTGATAAATGCGTCCAGATACGCCAGGGCGGTGTCCACTTCAAAATAACGGTTATGGGCATCATCGGGTGGGACATAGGCTTTCTTTTGCCATTCTTGGTTTTCCGCGCTGAGCTGCTCCTTGTAAGGCCCCAGCCTTTCTATCGTGTTGGCCAGGACGAAATTGGTCCGCTTGAAGCCCCACCGTTTCAGCACCATTTGGGATGCTTCCGGCTTTAATGCGCTGCGGCCGTCGCCATAGACGCGGATGACGGCTTCGATGTCCCGCGCACAGGATACATTGGCGTGGAAACTTGCATCCCAGAGCGCAGCTTCCCCAAGTCTGTGGGCCTCTGACTGTGAGCCGGGATAGAGGTAGATATCCTGTTCCATCTTGCCTCCTTTACGGCAGGCGCCATTTGCCCGCTGGGGGGATCGTCAGCGGGCTGATGCCCAGCTCATTGAGCAGGCAGCAAAGCTCCACCGAAAGCTCCCGCAGTTCCTCCGTTGAGGGGACGATGATGAGCGCTCCATCCGCGGCCAGAACCGCGACTTCTTCTCCCACGGGGATAGATGCCTCGGATAACAGTGCGGCGGGCAGATTGAGTTCCATACCGCTGCTGGTGTATCCGGTACACTCAGCGTCGTCACAGGTTCTGGTCACCAGGAGTCTGTTTGCGTCACAGTCGCAGATGTACTGGTTCGCTGGGGTGGTGATGGGAACTTCTTCCCCCGGCTCATAGCCCATTCCGCGCATGAAAAATGCAGGCAGGGTCAGAGACCCGTCTACACCGACCCGAACCGTTGTATGGATCTTACTCATCGCCGTGTTCCTCCTGCCCATTGCATGCGGTGCGTTCTCCGTAGATGAGATTCCCCACCATCAGCTGTTCCTCCAGCTCGCCCAGGCAGATTCCGGCTTCACCCAGCATCTCCAGCAGGTAGGGAGGCACATCCCGCAGGTCATGGTCATATCCGGCCTCGGCAATGGTGACGGTCTTTTCTTCGTCATCCACATAGACACAGAGCTTGGCCCCGGCAGGGATGCCGGCTTCTTCCCGCAGGTAGTCTGGCAGTTCCAGCATGCCGTCCTCCAGATCATCGAATGGGCAGCCATCCTCGCAGTCATCACAGGTGCCACAGACTCTGGCCAGATGGACGGTGAGCTCCGTGGCCAGCCGGTGCAGGGCATCCATCGCCTGGATCAGTTCCATGGTGGTCATTTGCTTTTTCAGAACGACCACCGCGCTGTCCAGCGTGTGGATCTCGACCTTTTCTCCGCCCTCAAAGCCACTGATCTTGAACGCTCCGCCGGGAATCAAAAGAGTACCATTGTTTATCTGTTTGTTGAATTTCATCTTCTTCTCCTTATTACATTGAAATTGTAGAACGGGCTGGATTGGATGCTCCCGGCCATTCCTGTCCTTGTTGGGCAGCCAGCCCGTCCCGGAAGGCTGTCAGATCTTCTCCTGTCGGCGTATAGCGTCTTGCTTCAAGGGCGGCCATCAGCGCATAGGTCTGGCCAACCTCGGACAGCAGTGCCCGAAGATCGTCCGCAACCATATCCGTCCCCATCCGGCGGAGCTGCACGGTAAAGGTGATTCGGTAATGCGGCTGGCCGGGGATGCTGTCGATCCGCATATCCATTCCCAAGTTGGAATCGTGTTGCGGGCGGATATAGACCTGACCCACTACGCTGGGGCAGACCTGAAGGCGGCCCTGACTCATTTCCTCAATCAGCTGAGCCGCCTGCTGGAGCTTTTCCAGTTCAGAGAGCTGTTCATCCAATTGCCTCACCCCCGTTCCAGTCAAACAGCGTCATTTGAGAGGGAACCGCCCGGCTCCGCTCCCGCAGGTCATAGTTGGCGATAAGCAGTTCCGGGAACTGAGCCCCATTGTCGTACCTCTGCTTGATGTTGTTGATACGGGTGGTTTCCATGAGGTAGATGCCTGGCCTGTCGTACAGCCCGCGGACAAAGGCGTCGTCGTTGTAGGAGAGCAGGAATTTGCCCTCGATCCGCATCAGGGCGTCCCGCAGGCGGATGTGGTCGGCTTCGGTGAAACCGTCTTCACCAATGTTCTGGTAATACCCCTCGGTGGCATGGTAGGGCGGGTCGAGATAGAAAAAGCTCACTGGCCGGTCATATTGATGGAGCAGTTTTTCAAAGTCCTTGTTCTCAATAACCACCTTGGCAAGCCTCCGGTGGGCCTGCTCGATGAGCGAAAAGTTGCTACGCATATCGTGGGGCTGGCTGCCAAAACTGGTCAGCCCGGAGGCGTAGCTGTAGCGGATGAGCTGATAGAACCATGCCGCCCGTTGGACATCGCTGGCGGGGCTGTCCCGCGCCAAGGCGGAGCGGATGCGGTCAAAGTCCTCCCGTGCGTTGAGTACATACCGCAGAGCCTCCATCAGTTCCTCCGGTTTGTCCCGCACACAGCGGTACAGGTTGACCAACAGGCCGTTGAAGTCATTGTAGACCTCAAAGTCGTTGCCGGGAGGCTTGTGGAACAGTACCCAGCCCCCGCCGCCGAACACCTCAATGTACCGCTCATAGTAGAGGGGGAACAGCCGGACGATCAACTCCCGCAGGGCCTTCTTGCCTCCAATCCAGGACATGAAACTGTTCAGGGCGTATCACCCCCATCCAGCGGCAGGCGGGTCTGTGCGGTATCCTCTCGCTCCAGAGTCCGATCCAGTCCCCGGATGGCGGCCGCGATTCCGCTGATCCGCCTGGTCAGATGGGCGATGGTGGCCCGCACCTCCTGGTCCGTGGCGGCATAGAAGTATCCACTCCCGTTGCTGGCGATGGGGACGCCATCCCGCCGCAGGGCATTGACCATGTGTCGAACCTGAATCCCTTTGATGCCGAAGGTCAGTTCCAACTCCCGGCTGGTGGCGGCGTTGAGAGCTCCCATGTGGTACTGCTCCAGATATTCCGCCAGCCGTTCTTTCTCCATGAATGCCTCCTTTCCGGGCCTGTTTTCCGAAAAAGGGCATAAAAAGAAGGGGCCGTTTTCCCCTTTCGGAAAACGGCCCCTGTGTCATATTCTATATCCTGTTTTTACTTCATCGAATCACCCCCAGCTCCCGCAGCGGACAGATGCGGTTTTTGTGACTTGGCAATAGATCGGCTATATTGACAGAGCGGGACTGTGGTGCTCAGGCTGGCTATACTCATACCGGCGCTCTCCACCGTTCCAGGCTACATAGCCGTGGTCGGTGGTCGAGAGGCCATATTGACCCATATTGGCCTCTGCGTAGGCAGCCCCGTCAAAGGCGTCTGTTATCAGTCTGCTGGGCGGGATCACGCCGTTTCGGACCGCAAGTTCCCGCCCGTATGCGGCCAAGTCCATGCCGCGGGGGAAGAACTCATAGTGCTGGAGATTCTGGGCGAGATCCAGAGCCAAATCCAGCCGGTGGCAGTCCTCCAGCTCCAGCACCGCCTGCCATTTGTCCAACCAGTGGGGTGCCCCCTGACCCTGTTCCGCCCAAACATAACCGAAGTCAATGGCATGGCGAACCAGTTCGCTGGCTGAGTCGTACTGGTCGAGAATACCCGTCAGCTGGGGCAGGCAGCAGTCCACCTCCAGCGCGATGCACTCGCTGAGGCTCTCTGCCTGTAGCGAGTCCAGCCCCAGCAGGAGTTCGTCCGGATGGTTTGAGTCGATATACTCGCCGGAATCCGGGAAGCCAACCCAAATCCCCTCCATATTGCTCCGGCTGGCCAGTTTAACTCGTATGGCATAGTCACCGGCGACCGGCTGGAGGGTGGGATCTTCCTCTACGAAGGGATCTGCCAGTTTGATGTTCCGCACATAGTGACCGTTACAAAAGGCTCCATTCTGCGACTGGTGGTAGGCGGCCCCCAAATGCTCCGCATTCAGGAATGGACGGGCGGCATCCGAGGAACACTCTATGCTCTCCATGACAAATTTTCCAAGCGCGGCCTCGTCTCCCGCGCCATAGAAGAGGTCGTAACAGTCCAGTTGGGACGCAATCCGCATCACATGGCCGATCTCTTGGGGCTTCTCCAACTCCATCGCCCCTTGGAACAGGATCTTTTCTTTCTCTGTCATATTGGAAAAGCGCCGCTCCAGCCAGTCATGCTCCGATTTTGTAACATAGAAGCCGTCCAGCTTGTCAAAGAGGGCGGCGTTTTGATCTGACATCGCTCACATCATCTCCAGTCCTTGTCCTATTTCCTGTTCCGGCTGAAATACCGGGAGAGGCTGGCCGTCCTTTCTGCGGATCAGACCATACTCTGTGATAACCCCCAGCCGGTCATCCAGCATCTTCTGGCCGATCTGGGCCGCCTGCGGGGTCTGGAACAGCTCCTCTGGTAAAGCAGAATACTTCTCACGGAACATCATCTCCGCATAGCCCCAGGTCTGCGCTACCTCGGGACGGAGTTCGTACTGGTCAATCTCGCCCATCAACCGTGTGGCGTCCTGCAGACTGGGGTGGTCAACCACGGATAAAAGCGCCTTATACTTGACCATATCCGATTCGGGCCACTCCCGTTCTATTTGAGCCAACCGCTTGGCAAATTCGTCGGCCTGTTCAATGCCATCCTCATCGTCGATAGCGTTGTTGATAGCATCTCGCAGGAAGGGGATCAGGCAATCCACACAGCGGAATGCACATTCATCCACTGAGGCGGCATCTACTTTTTCCACCGCTCTCCATATACCGGCATCCGCTGCGGGAAGATTCAGCACTGCGGTTTTGTCGTTATCATAGCTTGGGTCATTGAAAAATCCCTTACGCACCTCCAGCATCACCGGAGCATCGGAGCGATGGAAGCAAGCCGTTTCATTGGACTGGCACACATAGATGTCCTTGATTTCTCCACCCAGTTCCGCATAGCCGAAGTCGGTGAACACGCCGCCATGATCCTCCTGATGCTGTTCTCCCAACAGTTCCAGCAGTCTTTCTTGAAAGCCGCTGCCCTCCTCTGTGGTGTCAAGCAGAGCCATAGCCTCATTTGAGAGCATTTCATTTGCGTATAAAAACGCCCCCAGTTCTTCATGATTGGAAACTCGGGGCGCAAAACAGCAGATATCGGTATTGTAGGTCAGGTTAATCAATTGGTTCAGCGGAATGGGAGCGACGCGGTGATTCTGCTTGATTTTCAAAAGAGCATCCATCCCTTTTTTCTGCTCCTCTGTCAGTGAGGCCAATCGCTGGGCAAACAGGTTTAGGTCGTATAGATTAGCATTCCACCCAATCATGGCATGCGTGAGGCCATTGTAATGGATGCAGGTTAGCTCATTTTTGCAGAAGCTACCGTCTTTGATTCTCGCCTTTTGGAGTGCGTCGCTGAACTCCGCAAAGGATGCTGGCATTTTCATTACCGTGGCCGTCTCATAAGATTTAGGTCCACTGTTGCTGATCTCCACCTCGAAAATTGTCTTATCTAAGAGTAATCCCTCCCTGTGTAGACTCTTGCTCAGGAGCCTCGGGCGGTTCCATGTCTGAGTGAACTTCGTTTACGGTTTCCAATATGGATTCCAAGTCTCTTTTCCGAGAAATATTCGCAAAATCCACGGAGCGGCAGTATACTTCGCCATCCTTTCCCACAGAGCACTGTGTCTGCTCTTTGCCTCGCATCTTTTTCGATTTCACTGCCAGGCATCCGTCATCGGCAATTCGTGAGGAGAAGCCCTTTTCCTTTAACCGCTCCGACAATACCGAAAAAAACTGCCGCGTTCTCCCATCAAGATCCATTTTATACGCCTCTTTCTATAAACTCATTCCCTGCATCTCAATATCTTCTGCAGGAGCGGAAGGGGCCTCATAGAGTGTGCTTCGGCCATAAGCGATGCGGATGATATCCTCTGCGGAGTAGTCGGAGCCAGCGCCAAAAAGATGCCTGAACTGCAGGCGGTCTGACGGAGCAATGTACCATGTGGAATACTGAGACTTCAGCCCTTTCAGGGATTCAGCCGATGTTTTGAAGGTCAGTTCCACTCCGTCCTTCTGTACCGTGACATTGACCGTCTTTGCGCCACTTTTTTGGAGGGCATCTGTAATCGCCCGCATCCGATAGACCGGTGCATCGCTGTCCTGGCTGAGCATCTGATACTCTGCCAGCAACGCATCCTTCTTTAGAAACTGCGCCAGAAATTCCTCCTGGTTGTCCCGCATGTACTGTTCCGCAGTTGTTTTTATATAATCCTCCGGGGATTTGAGGTAGGAGAGCAGGGTGTCTTCTGTCAAGGATGTATAATACTCACTGTGAAACTGTACATCGGGTTTCTCCCCAGAAAAAACGAGGGAAGCTGCCTCCCGCCCTGCCTCGGTTCCCTTGTAATACCGGTATGAATTGATGTTCCTCTCACTGGTGAGTTCCCTGACAGAGAGGCGACTTCGCTCATTGGAAATGGCCGCCTCAACATAGCGGTCGACCTCCTGAGCGATGCGCTTCCCAAACGCCGTAGAATCCTGGCATTCTTCTTCCGTCAGTCCGGAGACAAAGTTGGGAAGGGGGTCATCCAGAAGATGGAGCGCCTGGTGTTGCCGGTCGTACAGGCCGCAGAACTCCAAACGGTCGCTCCAGCTGATCCTCTCTCCATAAAATGTTTCGCATCCAAAGAGGTAATCAATCTCTGGCGTTGCGGGAACTTTCACTACTGAGCCCAAATGCTTGCCCTTTTGCAGAACTAAAACTGGCACAGCGGCATTTTCCAGCCACTCTTGAAACTCCTGCCGGGGAAGTGGGGCCTGCTTTTGCTGCGACATTACAAAATCCTCCCATTTTACTGTTTCTGCTCAAAGTTTGCACAACTTGTCTGTCCCGAGTATGACTCTTCATAGTGTTTGGGGTCAGCACCAGGCACATCCCACCCAGCCATGCTTCCTATCTCCATAGCTTGCCGCTGGATGGGGGTGACGCCCAGGTCTTCGTTCAACTCATCCGCCAGTTCCACATTCCCTTCCTTGTCGCCGGTATCCCAGTCGGAGGGGTAGTAGCCAGTTTCACCCCGTTTGATGCAGATAAGCTGTCCGGTGGTCCGCAGGGTGGAGAAGCACAGTTCCGGCAACCCCTCGGCCACCTTGGGGGCAAACCGTTCCTGTTCGGTTTGGATGCTCCAATCATCAGGCTGCCACAGATGGACATACAGCTCGCCGCCGTCCACCTCGATGGGGCGCTGCTCGAAGCCTTCGCCCCATCCGTCAGAGGCTTGTCCACCCAGGTACTCTTTTAAGATGGTAAGCTCTTCCGGAGTCAGCTCTCCGGCCACCCGGCACTCCGCTACGCCCCAGAGCTGGCGATTCCTGACCTCAACAGTAAACACCGCCGAGCGGACCTTGTGATCTACACTGTCGTCCTCACCGTACCAGCGCATGAGGCCGCTCTCGTTTTCCTCTGGTACCCGGTTTTTTACCAGAGCGGACAGAATTTGTCCCTCATAATCCATGAGGGTGTGGCCATCCCACTCCTCACCGTCCTCTGACATATCCCCCCACTCGTCCCGTCCATAGAAGTCCGCTGTGAGCGGCATATACAATTTGAATGTCTGAGGCTCTGGCAGATAGACCGAGAATCGGTCTTCTCCCAGCACCAGAGCCAAGGTACATCCATTGTCCCACTTTACATGGAATTGCCCGGCATCGTCGATATAATCCAGTTTCCCGGTACTGCCGGGGGAAATGGGCCGGGGATTACCGCCTATCTCTGTGAGTTGGATGCGGGAATCCTTGGGGAACTGCTGCCGCAAGAAGTCCAGCCACTCTCTCGGTACGCTTTGCATTTACATCTCTCCCATTCTAATCCCAATATCCGGCTGATTTAATTGTTGATAGAGCCGTTCCATCGCCTCCGCCACCACGAGGTCCGACCGGAAGCTTTCCAGTTTTTCGTGATCCGTAAAGAATTGCTGTTCACCGCTCTGGAAATGAACAAAGTCCACTGTGGCGATACCGTCCTTAATAACGCCCAGCCGTTTCTCACTGGTATTGCTGTCCTGGTAGATTTGGATTGCTTCCTCCAGAGTCAGATCTTGCCTGATTATCTCCTGCGGGGTATTGGTGTCCGCCATGACAAACCAGGCATAGGTGTGGGGAATGCTGGGATCTGCGGCTTTCCTAAGAGCCTGCTTCCCAGTTTCAGTCAGTCCATAGTTGCAGGTACGGCGTGAATTGTCCTCACCGGCAAAATCCAACAGGATATCGTCTACCGCTTTTTTGACCTCCGGATCGTCTGTCAGCGTTTCAAAGCGGAAGCCGGTTGTGCTGCGGAAGGGCAGTTCCTCCCGGATGGCCTGGAGCAACGCCTTGGAATCCGTGAACTCCTGCTGTTCGCCGCTGGCGAAGGTTACCCGACCTACCACAGGGTGTTCCTGTCGGTACATCTCCTGCTGGCAAAGATCATAGCAATAGAGGTACCCCTGATACTCGCCGGGAAAGGGAGTACAGCGTAGACAGAAACGGTAATTTTCTGTTTCCGCAATATAGCCATAACTCCTGCGGTCCTCTGTGATGGAGCCGCCATGCTGCCAGCAGTAGGCGTCCATGGCCCCCAGATTCTTCAGGAGTCCAGTCTGACGCAGGTCGTCCACAAATCGCTACAGCACCTCTTTGAACTCCGGGGTGTTGAACCTATCCTCGTTATGGGGCCACCAGGTGTGCCAGAACTCCTTCTCACCATGGCCGAAATCCATGCGGAGGTGGCCTACAGTACCCAGTGCCTCGTCCAGCTTTTCTTCGGAATAGAACAGCCCCACCTCATCCAGGGAGGCGGGGCGCAGTACAAACTCACGATTATCCTGGGGGTAGGCCAGATCATGCTCCTCGCAAAACTGCTCCAGCGTCATTTCTTCTCCCAGCAGATAAAATGTGCCGTTGACCCGGCGCGAAGCAGTACCTTCATGCTTTAAAGGGATTGGAGAAAGTACGGTTCCTGCATGATAGTCAGCGGCATGATCCACCAGAGTGGTTCGGGTGCTGGGAGATTTATGTGTCCCCCGCAGGTCATAGCAGTACCACCCATCAGGAATGATATCCCGCTGAATCAGCCAGTTGGTGAACAGCACAGGTTTTCCAAGCAACGCTGCGTGTTGCATGGAGTCTGTCCAGATGTTAATGCTCATTTAATCCCTCCCATATTCACAGTGTTTTCCCACTCGTGCTGGTTCCACAGCGTATCTTGTATCTGCGTACAGGGATTAATGCATCTGCAACCCATCTTGTACTTCAGGGAACGGATCACTGAGCTTTCGGAGCAGGCCAAATTCGGTCCTTCTCACACCATCCTCCCGCATATAAAAGTTGCCCATTGCTTCGAAATCCGTAAAGCCATCGAGGGTAGAGATCAGCTCCTCGTCCGCCCCGATCCGCTCCAACACCTGCTTGCCATATTCCTCCGGATCGTCCGGTACACGCTCGTAGTCATCCAGTTCGATGGAAAACCTCAAAGCCTCCTGGAGCGTTGCCGGCTGTTCCACCTCAAGGACAGAGAGGTATTTCAGCAATGCGCCATCCTCCTGATCCATTATCCGGATATTTTCCGCCAACTCGTCCAATTGCTCCAGTCTCAGATCCATCCCCTGGAGAGGAAGATATTCCCCCAGATAAGGCCGCAGGGCCTCCACCCGAGTGAGTTTCGCCATATTGAGGCTGTCCACTCCCAGAAGTTGTCTGGCGCTCTCCAATTGCTCAAAGGTCGCAGGCAGAGTGATCTGCGCTGTTTCGCTCTGTACACGAACAGGGCAGGGGTTTTCCATCCATATCCGGAAAACGCCGTCCAATCTCTCGTTCTCCAAAAGTTCAGGTGTCTTTTTCTGCACATAATTGCCGCTGGAATATTCTCCTCCATGCTTTTCCCGATATTCAGCCCCCACACGGGCATAATTGATATAGGGCTTGAAGCGATCCGGAAATGGTGTGATCCCTTTGTTCACAAGGTAGATGCCCAATTCTGAATCAGACGACACATTGTTGACGAGCATATACTCATCCAGCCTGTCCGCCACAGTAAGGGCCCCCTCCAAGTTCCAGACACACTCCGCATCCAATGCCCCGGAAAAGATGGCGGCTTTCGCCGGAGAAAGTGCCTCTGTGCGTTCCGCCAGTTTTTGTAGTTTTTGAAACTGCTCCGAATCTTCTACATCCACATCGTACAGGCATCGGTAAAGGACCGGTACATTGCTGCTCACATCCAGGATGGCGGTGGCTGTGGTATCGAGGCTGATTCTGTCCAGGAAGGCAAATGTCTCCCCAATCTCAGCGGGACTGGCGGGCAGTTGCAGACGGACAGTTTCTTCTCCTTTTCCCCGGCTCAGAGTCAACAGAATCATCGTTACATTCCTCCCATCTGAAATTCCTGTTCCCGCTGGTGCTGCTCTGCCGGACCGCCGGCCATCAGCTCCCCCAATGTCAATGTGCCACAGTAGGCCACATATCCTTTCTCCGTGAAGGCTCCTGTTTCCTTCTCCATACGGAGTTTGCCGTAACGCTCATAATCATAGAACTCCTCCAGATTGGGGTCATATTCATAATGGCCGGAGTCCTGGATCATGTATCTGCCATATTCGGCGGGAGTGCGGACTTTGGGTGCAAACTCAAACAGCTCCAGATTTTTGGCCAGTTCGCGTATCTCGCCGGCACACTCCGGCTTGGCCATCTCCATGACCGCCGTCAACTTTTTCTGTTCCAAATCAGACAGTGCAGCGATGGCCGTCGCCATATCATTCAGCGCGAATAGATCCTCCCGTTGTCCCTCCAGGACCTCCTCCACCTCGGATGGAAGCAGACTGTCCTCATACCAGATGCGGGCATCGTGGATGTTAACGCCTGAGCGTGCAATTCCACGCTGGAGCTGTTGCTCGGAGCAGGGCAGGAGCAGCCAAGTGATTTGATCTGTATTTTCCGGCTCCTGCCGGGAGGAAAGCCCTACCGCCAGCAGATTCGGCTGGTAGTGGTAACAGGGGAAGTGGCGGCCGTCATAGAGCTGCTCCAGTTTCATCCCGTTATCATAGACCACGCCATAAGGGGTAATCCTTCCCTCAAGATGATTGAGGATCAGGTCCAGAGCGAACTTGCGGCCATCCAGCCGCTCGAGCTCCTCGATTCTGCAGCCCCCACCCTGCATCGTCATGTAGTGCTGCCGCCCAATGGCGTCCAGGTCGGAGAAGTCTGTGATGACCGTGGCCTGCTGGCAGCAAAAGGTCAGATTGATGAAATCCTTTATATTTGAGACGCCCAATTTGCAGGCCATTCCCTGGAACTGGGCAGCCTCACCGTCATCAAAACTGTCCAGCCGTTTGGCCAGATAGTCCAGCTCATCAAAATTGACCAATGAGCCAACCAGCCTGTTCAGTACGGTATAGAAGCTGTCCAGTTCATCCACCCGGCAATCCTGCCGGAGCGCGTCACCGATTTCCAATGGCTCCAGCAGTTCGATCATGCGGTCATATTTCTCATCGGGGATAGGGAATGGAACCGTAATCTGCCCATATTCCGGGTGCTGAGCGCTGCTCAGTACCGCTTTCAGCACATAGCCCATTCTGGTGCCTCCTTACTCGCATCCATGACCGCCTTTCCATATCTGGCAATCATGGTTGCGTAAATAATATTGTGGAAGTCCAGATCACTCACCAGTTTTGGGTGTGCCAAATCTTCTGCCTCCATGGGTGACTTCAGGTCATACAGCCGTCTGGCGGAATAAAAGATGGGGTAATCCTGTATCGCAAATCCATGGGGTTTGGATACGATGCGGCTGAAATCAATGGAATCGTGTGAAAGAGCGGGGAGCGCCGGTTGCCAGAGTCGCTCCTTTGAGGCGAGAAGATAGAGCGCCGCCAGATAGCCAGGAGGCGCATCATCCCATACCCTGTCCGCAAAGCGGCTTCTGAGGTGGACGGACACTGTGTGCAGGACTGCCTGATCCGGCCCGCTCCAGTGTTCCACAGCCTGAATCCTCTTGTGCAGGCCGGCATGAGGGATGTGTCCGAAATATTCCAGAATCAAATCCAGGTACTCAATCGCGCCGGACTTCAACCGCTCCGCGATATACGGACAGGTGCGGACTTGACAGGATCGGCGGCGGTAATGCAGGCAGTACCGGCAATCCACATCCTCCGGCTTGTAGCAGAAGCGGCTGAGGATCATCATCCCGCCGCCGCGCTTCTGGAAGCCAGGGACGCTCATCATCATATGCTCCAGACCAGCTCGAGGGGTATTCTGAGCGAAATATCTTGTCATGGCACACTCCTTCTTTCAAAACAAAAAAGCGGGAGCTGCTTATGCTGCACAGTGTGTGCAGATGCGGCTCCCGCTTTTTCTGATGTCACATATCAATTTGTGGCTCCTGTGCTTGTCCCTGCTCCAGTCTGTCCGCCAGATCTGGGACAGTGTATTCGATCTTTGTCCTTGCGGTCTGCATGGCTTTGAGGTGTCCATCTTCCAGCTCTGGGCCTTCATCCAGCAGGTAGTCTGTGGCCCGGTAGAGTTCAGTTAGCTCCTCCGGTGAGAAAAGCTGGGTCTTGGAGATCAGCCCGGAGCGGACGGCAAAATCCTGCTTGGCCCCGCAAAAATCTTCATCATAATAATGTCCGTAGCTCACGCCGGTTCTGTTATAGTCCCAGATCCAAGTGACAAACTGATAGCCCCTGCCATTTTCCAACTCCCGGCCAGCCAGCACTGCGCCGCCAAAATCCGCCAGCAGATGGAATTTTTCGCTCAGACCGCTGATATGAAGGGTGGGCGCAGTTTGAACCTCCTCAACATAAGTGTACACTTCATCTGCGGTCTGTGCGACTCTGTGGTACAATTCACTGGCCTCCGGATTATTGCTTCCGGCAGGAAAAAGGAACACATCGTTTCCTGGAGAAACAAAGAGGACAGGCTGACCATGGAGGAAAATCTCCAGCCGCCTATCCTCTACATTGGATGATTCAACTCCGCCTTCTCTCAGGCGCCGGGAAAGTTCTTCAAAAAATTTTTTCAATGGTTAAACCTCATTTCTTTTTTATCTGTTGGGACGACAACAAAAAAGCGGAGATTCTATCATCGAATCTCCGCTTCAATAACTATATTGGTTTTTCTCCGGGGGAAGGGAATCAGGTGTCCGTCCTCTTTGTGTTTTCGTATGGATAGAACAATGACTCACACATTTGGTCTGTGTGAGTCATTGTTTTTGGTGGAGATAAGCGGGATCGAACCGCTGACCTCTTGAATGCCATTCAAGCGCTCTCCCAGCTGAGCTATACCCCCATGTTGCCAGAAACCCTTGATTTTGCTGGATTTCTGAGCTATTCAATTTTTTGACTTTACTCTCCGTTGCGGGGGAGCACACCCGGTTGCTTGCGCTCCCAGCTGAGCTATACCCCCATATGGAAGAGAGTGTAAATATTGAGTTTTAAGTGCGGGGGTTGTTTACCGCTTCAACCGGGCTCCCAGCTGAGCTATACCCCTGTATTTTGTTGCCTTGTCGCTGTCGACTTGCTTAATATAGCAGACTGCCAGGAAAAAGTCAACCCCTAATTTTCAAATTTCTGCAAAATTTTTCTTGTAGGGAGAGAATGGCGCATGCGCATGCCTTGCGGCCGGGGGAGGAGTATGCTATAATATGCACGATTTCAAAGAAGGAATAAGGAATATGACAGATTATTTTACCATACAGCTGCCCGCTGACGAGATACGGGCTATCAGCAGTATCGGTCTTGCCCATCTGGGGGACGGCGTATATGAGCTTCTGGTACGCACGTGGTTGTGCGCCCACGGAAAGGCCACCGGAAAGGGCCTGCACCGGGCTACCATAGAGCTGGTGTGCGCACCGAAGCAGGCGGAACTCAGCGAGAAGATATTGCCGCTGCTGACGGAGGAGGAGCATGCCGTGTTCAAGCGGGGACGGAACGCCAACGTTCATTCCATCCCGCACCATGCCAGCCGCGCCCAGTATCAGCAGGCAACGGCGCTGGAAGCGCTGCTGGGCTGGCTGTATCTCAACGGACAGCGGGAACGGATCAACGAACTGTTCAATATCATGATGGAGGAATGAGCCATGCCTTTGGATGCCGTCTGCCTGCGGGCAGTGGTGGATGAGCTTGCGCCGCAGCTGACCGGTGCGAGGATCGAGAAAATTCAGCAGCCCGCACGGGATCAGGTGGTGCTGCTTCTGCGGGGCAGCCGCCGGCTGCTGCTGTGCGCCAACCCCAACCAGCCCCGTATCCATATGACGGAGAAGCTGCGGGATAACCCGTCCCAGCCGCCCATGTTCTGCATGCTGCTGCGCAAGCGTATCGGCAACGGACGTATTGTGTCCATCGAACAGGCGCCTTTGGAGCGTGTGGTGACGCTGCATATCGAGGCCACCGACGAATTGGGCGAGCAGAGCCGTTTTGCTCTGATTCTGGAGGCGCTGGGCCGTCACGCCAACCTGATATTGTGCGACAAAGAGGGGCGTATTCTGGACTGCCTGCGGCGTGTGGATCTGGAGATGTCGCAGGAACGGCAGGTGCTGCCGGGGCTGTTCTACCATCTGCCGCCCCGACAGAATAAGCGTGACCCGCTGACGGTGACGCGGGAGGAATTCGCGGCGCTGCTGCCCCGTGAGGAGACACCCCTGGACGGCTGGCTACTGGATACCTTTACCGCCATGCCGCCGCTGGTGGCCCGCGAGATCGTCAACCGCGCCTATGGTGAGAGCGACCACCGCATTGCCGACAGCCGCCTGTGGGACAGCTTTGCCGCGTGGCAAGGGCAGGTCAACGGCGGCGCGTTTACGCCTACAGTGCTGTACCGCAATGGGAAGCCCTTCGATTTTACCTATGGCCCTATCAGTCAATACGGCGACTACTGCGCCAACGTGACCGCCGACAACTTCAGCGCACTGCTGGACAGCTTCTACGAGGAGCGGGAGCAGGCGGAGCGAGTGAAGCAGAAGGGGCAGGATCTCGTCAAGACCGCCACCAACGCCCGCGACCGTGTGCGCCGGAAGATCGTCGCCCAGGAGAAGGAATATGCCGCCTGCCTTGACCGTGACCACCTCCGCATCTGCGGCGAGCTCATCACCGCCAACCTGTACCGCATGGAGCGGGGACAGCGGAAGCTGATGGCGGAGAACTACTACGAGGAAGGCTGTCCCGCCATGGATATCCCGCTGGATGTGCGCTTGTCGCCGCAGGAGAACGCCGCCCGGTACTTCAAGCAGTATGCCAAGGCCAAGACCGCCGAGAAGATGCTGACCGAGCAACTGACCAAGGGCAGGGAGGAGCTGCGGTATCTGGAGAGCGTGGTGCAGGAATTGCAGCAGGCGGAGAGCGAGCAGGACTTCAACGATATTCGCACGGAGCTGACCGACGGTGGCTACATCCGCCAGCGGGGCAAGAAGCAGCCCGGCTTCCAGCGGGCCTCCAAGCCCCGTGAGTTCCGTTCCTCCGCAGGACTGCGTATTCTGGTGGGCCGCAATAACCGCCAGAACGACAAGCTGACCACCAAGGAGGGCCAAAAGTGGGATATCTGGCTCCATACCCAGAAGATCCACGGTTCCCATGTGCTGCTGTGCACCAACGGCGGAGAGCCGGATGAACAGAGTCTCCACGAGGCCGCCGTGCTGGCCGCCTATTACTCTCAGGCGCGGAGCAGCACGAAGGTGCCGGTGGACTATACGCCGGTGAAGTTCGTGAAGAAGCCCGCCGCCAGCCGTCCCGGCATGGTGGTGTACACCACCTATCAGACCATGTACGTGGACCCGGACGGGGAACTGGTGAAGAAGCTGGGCGGGAAGTAACAAGAAACAGTGAGGAGACGGCATGGAGCATAGCACAGAAAAAACCGAACTGCCGAAGCGGCGCGTGTTCCACGAGCACATCATTTTGCTGATCGAGGGCCGTCTCCTTATGCTGCTCTTTGTCAGCACTACGGGATTCATATGGTACCTGTTTTTCAGGGATACACCTGCACTTCTGGATAAAGCAATCCTGTTTCCTATATGTGTAACCGTACTCGCCTGCATTCCTCTTCACGAATTTTGGTACAGGTGCTTTGGCCGTCTTGTAGTCACGGAGGACGAGATCGTTTGGAAGTGTCCCTTTATGCGGACGGTACGGCTGAAAAAGGCGGAGATCCGATATACCGGCATCGACTATCGCTGGCCGGGCCCGGCGCAGAAAGCCGTCACGCCGGTGGATATGGCATATTTCTCCACGACGCCTTACCCGCAGAAGTGCCGGAACAAGAGCTATCTGCTGCGCAATAAAAAGGGATTTATCATATTCTCGGCTGGCGAGAAGCTCTGCCGTCACATGAGCGCGTGGCTGCCGGAGCCATATGAGCGGGTGTTTGCCGCCGCCGCCGACGATGGCTATGAAGCCCGGCGCAGACAACGGGCCCGCAGACGTGCGGAGAAACGGCAGAAAAGACGGAAGAATTAAGCATGAAATGGTGCTTATATGTGAAAAAGCCACCCATCGGGCGGCTTTTTTGGCAGGAGAACCGTTATTCGCTCTCGCTTCCGTCGTCCCGGAAGATCATGGTGATGCCCCACAGGCCCGCCACGCCTACCAGCGCGTAGATGATGCGGCTGATGGTGCCCATCTGGCCGCCGAATAAAAACGCCACGCAGTCAAAGCCGAAAAAGCCCACGCTGCCCCAATTCAGCGCGCCGATGACGATCAGCACCAGCGCGATCTTATCAATGATTTTCAAAATATGACCTCCCTGAAATAGCTTGGCGCGGCTAGTTTTTCCACAACGCTTTCGTTCTATGCAAAAATTTTTGTCAGTTTGGCTTAAAATTTTTTGGAAACCGTTGCATTATCCGGTAAATATATGGTATGATTGGATTACATTACGGAACGAACCGCACCTTTATCACAAACGAGGAGGAACGACATGAATAAGAAGTTTGAAAAGCTGGGCTTTTATCCCGCCGACATTCTGCTGCCCAAGAAGCAGGACATGACCAAGTGGGCCGTGGTGGCCTGCGACCAGTTCACGTCCGAGCCGGAGTACTGGGAGGCCGTTGAGCAGCAGGTGGGCGACGCGCCCTCCACCCTGCGCCTGATCCTGCCGGAAGCCAACCTGAAGGCTCCCAACGTGGACGAGTTCATCCAGAACATCAATGACTCTATGTCCAAGTACATCGCTGACGGCGTGTTCGAGACGCTGACCGATTCCCTGATCTACATCGAGCGCGAGCAGTCCGACGGCAAGATTCGTCACGGCCTGATCGGTATGGTGGATCTGGACGCCTATGACTTCACTCCCGGCTCCGGCGCTCTCATCCGCGCTACCGAGGGCACCGTGCTGGATCGTATTCCTCCCCGTGCCCGTGTGCGCCGCAACGCTCCCATCGAGCTGCCCCACGTCATGCTGCTGATCGACGACCCCGATAAGACCGTCATCGAGCCGCTGACCGCCGCTGCCGGCACCATGGAGAAGCTGTACGACTTCGACCTGATGCAGAACGGCGGCCACATCAAGGGCTATAAGCTGTCTCAGGCTCAGATCGACGCCGTGGCCGCCTCTCTGGAGGGCCTGACCACCGACGAGGCCATGCAGAAGAAGTACAATGTTTCCGGCGTGGCGCCCCTGCTGTTCGCCGTGGGCGACGGCAACCACTCTCTGGCTACCGCCAAGGCCTGCTATGAGGAGCAGAAGAAGGGCAAGACCCCCGAGGAGTATCTGGCCCTGCCCGCCCGCTACGCGCTGGTGGAGGTGGTCAACAACCACGACGACGCGCTGCAGTTCGAGCCCATCCACCGCGTGCTGTTCGGCGTGGATCATGAGAAGTTCATGAACGCCTTCCGCGCCGCCTATCCCAATGCCTACGAGGGCAAGGGCGACGGCCATACCATCGAGTTCGTGTGGAATGGCGAGAGCCACTTCATCACCGTTCCCGATCCCAAGGTCCAGCTGGCTGTCGGCACCCTGCAGGGCGTCATCGACCCGTATCTGAAGGAGAACGGCGGCGAGGTGGACTACATCCACGGCGACGACGTGACCCGCGAGCTGGGCAGCAAGCCCGGCAACATGGGCTTCCTGTTGCCCGCCATGGGTAAGGAGCAGCTGTTCAAGACCGTTATGGCCGACGGCGTACTGCCCCGCAAGACCTTCTCCATGGGCCACGCTCAGGATAAGCGTTACTACATTGAGGCCCGCAAGATCGTTAAGTAATGACCGATTCATACAAAAAAGCGACGTACGGCGCTTTTTTGTCAGGAGGACGCTGCATGAAAAAGCCGCTGATCAATTTCAAAACGGCGCGGATCATTGAGATCGTTTCTATCGTGCTGATGCTCATTCTGGTGGGTCTGACGGTGCTGCTGGAGCTGAACAAGGCACTCCTCGCCGTATCCATCGTGGGAGGGCTGACGGTGTATGTCGTGGCGGCATTCTTTGACCGCTGTCCTCACTGCGGCAGAAATCTGGATCGTGTGTCACTTTTGCGGGACGGCTTCTGTCCCCGATGCGGCGCGCCGTTGGAGGAGGAAGAACGTCCCATGCGAATAACGGAAACTGCCTGCGCCAAGGTGAATCTCACGCTGTCCGTGGGGGAGAAGCGCCCCGACGGATACCATGATGTGGAGACGGTGATGACCGCCGTGGGGCTGTGCGATACCGTGACGCTGTACCGGAATACCGGGCCGTGGGACAAGCTGGAGTGTGATCCGCCGGTGACGGAGCGGGCAGGGGACAATCTGTGCATGAAAGCGCTGCGGGTGTTTTTTGAGGAGTTCGGGCCGAAAAAGGATTTCGTAACTATTCAACTGGAAAAGCACATCCCCACACAGGCGGGACTGGGCGGCGGCAGCAGTGACGCGGCGGCGGTGCTGCGTGGCCTGCGGACGCTGTACGCGCCCAACATGACCGACACGCGGCTGGAAAAAATGGCGGAGAAGCTGGGCAGCGATGTGCCGTTCTTCATCCGGGGCGGTACGGCGCTGGCGACAGGGCGGGGCGAAAAGCTGGAAGCGCTGCCCAAGATGCCCCAATGCTGGCTGGTGATCGTCAAGCCGGAGGAGAGCCATTCCACCGCCGCCATGTACGCTGCCATTGACAACGCGGAGAGACGTTCCGGCAGCGACAGCCGAATGGTGCTGGAGGGCTTGGACAACGCTGATCTGGCGAAAATCGCGGCGGGGCTGAGCAACGACTTTCAGCAGGTGCTGCCGGAGGGCAGCGCGATACCCGCTATCGTGGAAGCTCTGCGGCAGCATGGCGCGCTGAACGCTCAAATGACCGGCAGCGGCAGCGCGGTGTTCGGCCTGTTCTACCGTCAGGAGGACGCGGAACTGGTTGCCAGTTTGATGAAAGAGACCTATCCGCAGACATTTTGCGTCCCACAGGTATAATATTTCAGAAAACCGTCCATATTGTAGGAAAATTCCTGCGATAAGGACGGTTTTACTTATGAAACGATGGAAAAAATGGGAGCTGGCGCTGCTGTTGGGGCTGTGTGCCGCTCTGGTATGGGGTGCGTGGGCGGCCCAGCGGCAGGACGCGCTGGCCCGGAAAATGATCCGCCTGCACGTGATCGCCAACTCCGACAGCGATGCCGATCAGGCGCTGAAGCTGAAGGTGCGCGACAAGGTACTAGACTTTACAACCAATGTGTTACAGCGCTCCGAGAACATGGAGGACGCCCAGCGGCAGCTTCAGGACGCGTTAGGACGCATTGAGAACATCGCCCGGCGGGAGATCGTCGAGCAGGGCTATGAATACCCCGTGACGGCACAGCTGACCAGTGCGGAATTTCCCCTGAAAGAGTATGACGGATTCTCGCTGCCCGCTGGGGAGTATACGGCGCTGCGGCTGGTGATCGGAGAGGGCGCAGGGCAGAACTGGTGGTGCGTGGTGTATCCGCCGCTGTGTACCGCCGCTGCCGCCGACCTGCCGCAGACCGCTGCCGACGCCGGAATGTCGGACGACGATCTGGGACTTATCATGGAGGAAAATCCCGGCTATGTGCTGAAGTTCCGTTCACTGGAGCTGTGGGAGCAGCTGCGGCAATGGCTAGGAAAGCGATAAAAGCAAAACGTGCGCTGAAGGGGTGATCAGCGCACGTTTTGCTTTTGCAAAAAAATGAAAAGAGAGAGGAAGAAGTGAAGAAACAACACGAAAAAGAATGATTGGCTCTCATTTCCTTTTCGGTTGCCCTTAGTATAGCGCCGGAATCTTAAAAAATCCTGAAAAGAATGTAACGATTTTGTGAATCTGTCAAAAAAGCTGGCTTTTTCGACAAACTAAGCCGCCCCGCCGCTGGTGCGGCGGGGCTGCCTTATGTGAGCGCGGCGCTTACACAGAACCGCCGCGTGTGACATGACGGAGGATACCGCCGATGCACAAAAGTCCTGTGATGCAGGCCAGAGAAACGGTGATATAGGCCAGCGCGGAGAACTGGGGGATCAGCAAGCCGACAACGGTGCAGATCAGGCACAGCACCACGCCCGCAATGATGGGGAACGGGTTCTTCATGGCGATACTCCTTTCAAAGTGTGAACGATTTTTTCCTTTCTTCCTTCTATGGCTATAGTATATGCGAAATGGTAAAAAACATCATTACAGAACCATTGCGTATTGGTTACAGCTTTGGCTACAAAATGGTTACAGAAATGCGGGATTTTTTTCCTTGTTTTCATGCCGGATATTTGCTATAATTAGACTGTTATTGGTAATTTGGCATGTTAGGCCCTTTTCGATAGGAGTGACCCCATTTGAACTATCTGCAAAACCTTTGGAATGCGCTGGATCTCGGTTCCCTGCGGGACACGTTGCTGCGTGTGGCGGCGGTATTGATCTGCCTGATCCTGCACGAGACCTGTCACGGCATCGCCGCCTTTTTTCTGGGCGATCCCACGGCCAAGCGGAACCACCGTCTGTCCCTGAACCCACTGCGGCACATCGACTGGATCGGTCTTGCCGCCATGGTGCTGACCGGCGTGGGCTGGGCAAAGCCTGTGCCGGTGGATCCCAGCTACTTCAAGCATCCCAAGCAGGGCATGGCCATCACGGCGCTGGCCGGGCCTGTGTCCAATCTGCTGCTGGCCCTGTGGCTGCTGCTGGGCGCACGGCTGATGTATACCCGTGCGCTGACCACCGGCGATATCAACGAGACGCTGTTTGAATTCATGGTGAGCACGGCGCTGCTGTCCATCGGTCTCGGTGTGTTCAACCTGATCCCCATCCCGCCGCTGGACGGCTCCAAGGTGCTGGCGGCGCTGCTGCCGGACAGGCAGTATGCGTGGCTGATGCGCTACGAGCGGTTCGGCATGCTCATTATCATGGCGCTGGTCTGCTTCGGCGCCCTGTCCAATGTGCTGGACGGCGCCATCGGCTGGGTGTTCCAGCTATTCTGCCGCATTGTCGGCTTTTATTGAGGTAACGACCATTGGATAATCCCATTTTCAAACTGGAAAAGGTGGTGCAGGCCAAGGGCAGTGAGCCGCTGGAGGATTTTGAGGGCCCGCTGGATCTGATCCTGTTCCTGCTGAGTAAGAATAAAATCGAAATACAGGATATCCCCATTGCACTGATCCTGGATCAGTATCAGGAATATCTGGAGCAGCGCAAGCAGATGGATTTGGAGGTAGCCAGCGAGTTCGTTGCCATGGCCGCCCATTTGATGTACATCAAGACCCGCATGCTGCTGAATCTGGAGGACGAGGAAGCCCAGAGCGAGATGGACGCCCTGATCAAATCGCTGGAGGAGCGCCAGCGGGGCGACATATACGCCCGCGTTAAGGTGCTGGCCGCGCGGCTGGCTCCTATGAGCGAATTTGGCCGTGATATCCTGACCCGCCCGCCGGAGGTAATGGAGCGGGGCAAGATCTACGAATATGACCAGCAGCCTGGTGATCTTATCATCGCCATGCAGGAGGTGTCGGATCGTCGGGGTCAGCTGGACGCCCAGCCGGATCTGAAGCCCTTTGACGAGATCGTGCGGCGTGAGCCGTACTCCGTGGAGACCAAGGCGCAGGAGATCTTCCGCCGGCTCAAGACCGGCGGCATCACCCGCTTTTTGCTGCTGTTCCGGGGCAGCCGCAGCCGCAGCGAGATCGTGGCGACCTTTATGGCGGTGCTGGAATTGTGCCGCAGCCGCATCATCCGTCTGGCCTCCGGCGTCAACGACTGCACCGTGGAGTGCAGCGGCGATATGCCGGATGACTGGCAGGGCGATGTTTGAGGGAGGTAAGATATGGATACGCTTGAAATGAAGGAAGTTGAGGCGGCCATCGAGGGCATCCTTTTTGCCTCCGGCGAGCCGGTGGCGGTGGATCGCATCTGCATGGCCATGGACATGGATCGCCCCACGGTGGAGCTGGTGCTGCAGAAGCTGACGGACTACTATGCTTACGAGCGCCGGGGCATGCGGCTTTTGAAGATGGAGGACAGCTATCAGCTTTGCTCCGCGCCGGAATACGGCGACATCATCCGCCGGGCCTTTGAGGTGCGCAAGCCCGCCAAGCTGAGTCAGCCTGCGTTGGAGGTGCTGACCATCATTGCCTACTACCAGCCCACCACACGGGCTTATGTGGATCAGATCCGGGGTGTGGACAGCTCCTACACGGTGGGTCTGCTGCTGGATCGGCATCTGATCGAGGAGTGCGGACGGCTTCAGGTGCCGGGACGGCCCCGGCTGTACCGCACCACCCAGGCTTTCCTGCGGGCCTTCCATCTGCGGTCGCTGGATGATCTGCCGGAGATGCCCGGCATGGAGGGCGACGGCCAGCTGCGGCTGGACGAGCGGGGAAACCTGCTGGAGCTGCCGGAGGAGCTGTCTGCGGAGGACTGATATTTCCCGTGAAAGGAGGCGCGTCACATGGTAGGATGGATCATATTGGGCGTTATCGCGGCGCTGATCGTGGTGATCCTGTGCCTGCGAGTCAGCGTGACCGCCAGCTTCGGCGACGAGCTGCATGTGACGGCTCAGATCGGGCCGGTGAAGTTACAGGTGGTTCCGCCGCCGGAGAAGAAGCCCAAAAAGGAAAAGCCAAAAAAAGAGAAAGCGGCGGAGACAGGCAAGCAGCCGGTCAAGGAGAAGAAAAAGCTGAATCTCCACCTGACTGCCGCCGATATCCGCGCCGTGCTGAGCGCCGTATGGCGCGCCATACAAGGGGCGCTGCGCCGCGCCGGACGCCGTATCCGGATCGATCCCATGCGTGTGAGCATCGTGCTGGGGGACGAAAATCCCGCCAACACGGCGGAATGGTACGGCTGGGTCAACGCCGCCGTGTGGACGGTGATGCCGTGGCTGGAGAAAACGGTGCATATGCCGGATCCCCAGGTTCATATGGAGATGGATTTCAACGCCTTTGAGACGAAGGTCTCCGGCACAGTGGGGATCAGCTATCGGATCGGCGATCTGCTGGCCATCGGCTTCGCGGCGGCCGGGCCGCTGCTGCGGTTCCTGCTCCCGTTCCTGAAGCGGCAGAAGGCCATGAAGAAGGAAGCGGCCAAAAAGGCGGCGGAGCAGGCGGCCGCTGAAAAGAAAGCGGAGACTGCGCCTGACAAAGCGGCTTGAACAATAAACGATTTACGATACAGAAAGGAATACGACCATGGAAATGAACGAGAAGAAGAACTCCATTACGGCAGTCATGGAAGCGTCCATGGCAAAGATCCGCGAAATGGTGGATTCCAACACCATCGTGGGCGAGCCCATCACCACGCCGGACGGCGTGACGCTGATCCCGGTGTCCCGGCTGAGCTTCGGCTTCGGCTGCGGCGGCGGAGACTACGGCAAGCAGACCAACCAGATGGGCGCCGGTGCAGGAGCAGGCGTCCGGGTGGAGCCCATGGCGTTTCTGGTGGTCAAGGACGGCGTGACTCGTATGCTGCCGGTGGCCGCACCCGCCATCAGCACGGTGGATCGTGCCATCGAGCTGGTGCCCCAGGTGCTGGATCGGGTAGAGAGCTTTATCGACCGCAAGAAGGCGGAAAAGGAGTTCTCTGAATAAGGGAAAATTGGAAAGCTAGGGACAAACCGCCCCTGCATAGGATGGTATCCGGGGTGATACCATGTGGAAAAAACTGTGCGGGGCGCTGCTGACCCTGACGATGCTGCTGGCGCTGCTGCCCTGCCGGGCAGAGGCGGTGCAGCTGTCCGCCGCGGCGGCGATCCTGATGGACGCCGACAGCGGAGAGATATTGTTTGAAAAGGACGCAGGACGGTGCATGCGCATTGCCAGCACCACCAAGATCATGACGGCGCTGGTGGCGCTGGAGCGCGCCAAATTGACGGACACCATCACCGTAACGGCAAGCCACATGGTGGAGGGCTCCTCCATGTATCTCAAGCCGGGAGAAACGGTGACGGTGGAGGAGCTGCTGTACGGCCTGATGCTGTGCAGCGGCAACGACGCGGCGCTGGCGCTGGCGGACTGCTGCGGCGGTCTGGACGCGTTCGTGCAGGCCATGAACGAAAAGGCTGCGGCGCTGGGGATGAAGGACACCTCCTTTGCCAATCCCAACGGGCTGGACGACGAAAACCATTATTCCACGGCGCGGGATATGGCAGTGCTGGCGGCCTACGCGGCGGAGGATCCCACGTTCCGCCGTATCTGCTCCACCAAAACCGCCACGGTAGGCGGCAGGAGCATGACCAATCACAATAAGCTGCTGCGGCAAATCGAGGGCTGCATCGGCATGAAAACCGGCTATACCAAGGCGGCGGGACGCACGCTGGTGTCCTGCGCAGAGCGGCAGGGCCGCCGCCTTGTGGCGGTGACGCTGTGCGACGGCAACGACTGGGTGGATCACAAGACCCTGTATGAAATGGGCTTTGCCGCCTATGAAACGAAAAACACGGAGGAAGCATCATGACGGAACGGCTGCAAAAACTGATCGCCCGCTCCGGCCTTTGCTCCCGTCGGGCGGCGGAAGCGCTGCTGACGGAGGGACGGGTGACGGTCAACGGCGCTGCGGCCCGGCTGGGCGACAAGGCCGATCCGGAGACGGACGCTATCGCCGTGGACGGAAAGCCGCTGACGTTTGCCGAACCGATGGTGTACCTGATGCTCAATAAACCCCGTGGTTATGTGACCACCCTCAGCGATGAGCTGGGCCGCGCCACCGCCGCTCAGCTGGTGGCGGACTGCGGCGTCCGGGTCTTTCCGGTGGGACGGCTGGACAAGGACAGTGAGGGATTGCTGCTGTTCACCAACGATGGGGCGCTGATGCAGGCCATGACCCACCCCCGTCATCAGGTGGACAAAACCTATGAGGTAACGGTCAGCGGTACGCTGGACGGTGCGGCGGAGCGGCTGTCCGCTGTGGACGAGCTGGACGGTGAGCCTATCGTTCCCGCACAGGTGACGCAAGTGTGGCGGCGGGGCGGACAGGCGCTGCTGCTTGTGACCATCCATCAGGGAAAGAACCGCCAGATACGGCGTATGTGCGCCAAGGTGGACTTGCAGGTGATGCGGCTGCGCCGCATTGCGGAGGACATGCTGACGCTGGGCAGCCTGCCGCCGGGACAGTGGCGGTATTTGACAGAGGCGGAGGTCTCCGCCCTAAAAGGAAGCGAGAGAGAATGAAACAGAACGTATTACATACGATACGTGCCAGCCGAGACAGCTTCTCCAAGGGACAGAAGCGGATCGCTGACTATATCCTGAACAACTATGACAAGGCCGCGTTCATGACCGCCGCCCGTCTGGGACAGACGGCGCAGGTCAGCGAGTCCACGGTGGTACGCTTTGCCGCCGAGCTGGGCTACAGCGGCTATCCCGCCATGCAAAAGGCCTTGCAGGAGATCATCCGGGGCAAGCTGACCTCGGTGCAGCGGATCCAGGCGTCTCAGGATCAGATGACCGGCAATGACATTCTGGCCACGGTGATGCAGCGGGATATGGACAGCATCCACAACGCCATCGAGCAGGTGGATCGCGGCGAGTTCCAGCATGTGGTGGAACTGTTGCTGCATGCCCAGCACATCTATATTCTGGGGGTGCGCTCCAGCTCATTTCTGGCGGGCTATCTGAATTTCTATTTCCACCTGCTGTTCAAAAACGTGATCTATGTGCAGAACACGGCGGCGGGCGAGATCTATGAGCAGATGATCCACATCGGCCCCGGCGACGTGATGGTGGGCATCAGCTTCCCACGGTACTCCAATATGGGCATTCACGCCATTCAGCTGGCTCATGACCGTGGCGCGGATGTGGTGGCCATTACCGACAGTCAGCTGTCGCCCCTGTATCCGTTGGCGACGGCGGCGCTGCTGGTGCGGTGCGAGGCGCTGTCCTATGTGGATTCGCTGGCGGCGCCGCTGAGCCTGATCAACGCGCTGATCCTGGCGGTAGGCCAGCGGAAGCGGGACGAGGTGGCGCAGGTGTTCGCCGACATGGAGCAGGTGTGGTCAAAATACAGTATTTTTGGAAAAGCGGAAGATGAATAAGATAACGGTGATCGGCGGCGGAGCCGCCGGTTTGATGGCCGCCATCGCCGCCGCAAAGAACGGTGCGCAAGTGAGCCTGATAGAGCCTAACGAGCGGTTGGGTAAGAAGATCAATATCACGGGAAAGGGCCGCTGCAACGTCACCAACGACACGGATCTGGAGGGCCTGATGGCCCACATTCCCCGTAATGGCCGATTCCTTTACAGCGCACTGTCCCACTTTACCAGCCGGGATACCATGGCGTTTTTCGAGGGCTGCGGCGTGCCGCTGAAGGTGGAGCGGGGCGACCGGGTGTTTCCGGTGTCCGACAGCGCCTTTGACATTACCGACGCGCTGAAACGGCAGGTCAAAACGCTGGGCATCCGCTGGATCCACGACCGTGCCGCGTCGGTGGAGACGGCGGACGGCCGCGTGACGGCGGTGACAGGGGAGAAGGGAACCTACCCCGCCGACGCGGTGATCGTCGCCACCGGCGGCATGTCCTATCCCGGCACCGGCTCCACGGGAGACGGCTATCGGATTGCCGCCGCGCTGGGCCATACCATCGTGGAGCCGCGGGGCTCGCTGGTGCCGCTGGTCAGCGATGACGACTGCTGCCGCCATATGCAGGGACTGAGCCTGAAAAACGTGGAGCTGACGGTGTATAACGGCAAAAATAAGCCGGTATTCCGGGAATTCGGTGAGATGCTGTTTACCCACTTCGGCGTGTCCGGCCCGCTGGTACTGTCGGCCAGCGCCCATCTGCGGGACTGGGGAAAAGAGCAGTACCGGCTCAGCATCGACCTGAAGCCGGCGCTGGATCAGCAGAAGCTGGAGGCTCGCATCCTGCGGGATATCAGCGAAAGTCCCAACCGGGATGTGGAAAAGCTGCTGTGTGGTCTGGTGCCCCACAGCATGGCGCCGGTGATGACCCGGCGGCTGGGTCTTCCGCCGACGCTGAAGGCCAATTCGCTGACGAAGGAGCAGCGCCGGGGACTGATCGAGCTGCTGAAGCATTTCGCGATTTCGGTGACCGGGGTACGCCCGGTGGCGGAAGCCATCGTCACCGCCGGCGGCGTAAAGGTCAGCGAGGTAAAGCCCAACACCATGGAGTCCAAGCTGGTGGAGGGACTGTATTTTGCCGGAGAGATATTGGACGTAGACGCCTATACCGGCGGATTCAATTTACAGATCGCGTGGGCGACCGGCCATCTGGCAGGCGTCTCTGCGGCAGAGCGGGAGTGAGCGGAAAATGGGAGACATTGCGGAAAAAATTTATTCCATCGCGGTGGACGGCCCTAGCGGCGCGGGAAAAAGCTCGCTGGCCAAGGCCATCGCGGCAGAGCTGCATATTTTATATGTGGATACCGGTGCCATCTACCGTACCATCGGCTGCTACGCCCGGCGTAAGGGGGTGGAGACAGCCGACACGGAGGCGGTCATCGCGCTGCTGCCGGAGGTGGAGATCGGAATGTGCTATGACGCGCAGGGCTTACAGCATATGCTGCTGCACGGCGAGGATGTGACAGAGGAGATCCGTCTGCCGGAGATGTCTCTGTATGCGTCGGCAGTATCCGCCATTCCGGAGGTACGGGCCTTTCTGCTGGAGATGCAGCGGGACTTTGCCCGGAAAAGCAGCGTTATCATGGATGGCCGGGATATCGGCACGGTGGTGCTGCCCCACGCGGATGTGAAGATCTTCCTGAAGGCGGATGTGGAGGTACGTGCCAGACGCCGGGAAATCGAGCTGCAGGAGCGGGGGACGCCCCGTCCCTACAAGCAGGTGCTGGAGGAAATGCGGCAGCGGGACTATAACGACACGCACCGTTCCGCCGCGCCGCTGCGTGCGGCGGAGGATGCCGTGATTGTGGATACCAGCGATCTGGACTTCCAGCAGAGCAAGGAAAAGCTGCTGGAGATCATCCGAGAGAAGGTGGGCCTGTGAAGAACAAATTCTATACCCTTATGTGGAAGCTGCTGCGGCCTTTCGTTCTGCTGCTGCATCCGCTGGACGTTCAGGGCCGGGAAAATCTTCCGGACGAGCCGGTGCTGATCTGCGCCAACCATTCCAGCGGGTGGGATCCCGTGCTGCTGGTGTGCGCGCTGGCCAGCGATTTCCCGCTGCGGATCATGGCAAAGGAGCAGCTGTTCAAGATACCCATTATCGGCGGCTTTATCCGCCGCATGGGCGCCTTTCCCGTAGACCGGGGCAACAGCGATATCGGCGCGGTCAAAACCTCTATCAAAAGCCTGAAGGACGGCTTCAGCCTGCTGATCTTCCCGGAGGGCACCCGCGTGAAGGAGGGTCAGCATATTGCGCCCAAGGGTGGTGCGGCCATGATCGCCATCCGTGCCGGTGTGAAGATGCTGCCGGTGTTTATCGGCACCACCAAGCGGCTGTTCCAGAAGATCCCCTTTGTGATCGGCAAGCCCTATACCCCGGTGTATACTGAGCGTAAGGGCACAGCGGAGGAGTACCAGAAGAACGCCGAGGAGGTCATGCGTCAGGTCTACGAGCTGGGCGGTGTGCAATGAGAGTCATTCAAGCAAAGAGCGCCGGATTCTGCTACGGTGTGGAACGCGCCGTGCGTCTGGCGGAGCAGACCGCAAGGGAAAAGGGCGGCTGCGTGATGCTGGGCAGCATCATCCACAATGCCCACGTGGTGCGGGAATTGGAGCAGTTGGGTGGCCGCTGTGTGAACAGCGTGGAGGAGATCCGCCCCGGCGATACGGTCATCATCCGCTCCCATGGCGAGCGCAAGGAGGTCTTTGACCGTCTGGCGGAAGTGGGCATCCAGTGTGTGGACGCCACCTGTCCCAACGTGCAGCGCATTCAGCAGCTGGTGGCGCAGGCGGACGGGGAGGGCCGTACTCCCATCATCATCGGCGAGGAGCACCATCCCGAGGTCATCGGTGTGGCCAGCTGGTCCAGGCGGTCAATGATATTTGAAACGCCGGAAAAACTGCAAAAATGGCTGGATTCCGCCCCGGAAAATCGCCATTTTCCACTGACTGCGGTGGCTCAGACCACCTGCATCCGGTCGCTTTGGGAAACTTCTTCAAAAATTTTGAAAAAAGAGTGTACAAACGCGAAATTATTTGATACAATATGTAATGCTACGCAAAGACGGCAATCGGAAGCGGCGGAACTGGCCGCCATGGTTGACGTTATGGTCGTGGTCGGAGATCGTAAGAGTGCCAACACCCAACACTTGACAGAGATTTGCAGCGAGAGATGTCCCCGGGTCTATCAGATCGAAGGGGCCAGTGAACTTGAGCCAAACTTTCTTAAGGGATGTTCCGTGGCGGGGCTTACAGCCGGCGCGTCCACACCGGCGAGCATCATTAAGGAGGTAAACGAAACGATGAGCGAAGAAATCAAGAACACTGAAGCCATGGAAGAAAGCTTTGAGGAGCTGCTGGAAAAATCTTTTAAGACTTTAAATACAGGAGAGAAGGTAACCGGTATCGTAACGGCCATCGGCCCCACCGAGGTGCAGGTGGATCTGGGCTGCAAGCAGGCTGGCTATATTGCCATCGACGAGCTGTCCGCTGATCCCAACGTCAAGCCCGAGGACGTGGTGAAGGTCGGCGACGAGATCGAGACTTACATCATCCGCGTCAACGATGTGGAAGGCTATGCCATGCTGTCCAAGAAGCGTCTGGACGCCGTGAAGGTGTGGGACGACATCGCAGAGGCCTGCGAGAACAAGACCACGCTGGAAGGCAAGGTCACCGAGGAAAACAAGGGCGGCATCGTCGTCAACGTTAAGGGCGTGCGCGTGTTCGTTCCCGCTTCCCAGTCCGGCCAGCCCCGCGGCGCCGAGCTGAGCGAGATGATCGGCCAGACCGTCTCCCTGCGGATTACCGAGGTCAACCGTGCCCGCCGCCGCGTGGTGGGTTCCATCCGTGCTGTGCAGTACGAGGCCCGTCAGGCCGCCCAGGCTGAGATCTGGAACAACATCGAAGTGGGTAAGCACTACAATGGCGTTGTCAAGTCCATGACCTCCTACGGCGTGTTCGTGGACATCGGCGGTGTGGACGGCATGGTCCATATCTCCGAGCTGAGCTGGAGCCGCATCAAGAACCCCGCCGAGGTCGTTTCCGTCGGCGATCCTCTGGATGTGTATGTCATCTCCTTCGATCCCGAGAAGCGCAAGATCTCTCTGGGCGTGAAGGATCACTCCTGCAACCCCTGGGATAAGTTCATGGAGACCTATAAGGTGGGCGACGTTGCCAACGTTCGCATCGTGAAGCTGATGGCCTTCGGCGCCTTTGCCGAGGTCGTTCCCGGTGTGGATGGCCTGATCCACATCTCCCAGATCGCTGACCGCCGTATCGAGAAGCCCAGTGACGTTCTGTCCGAGGGCCAGATGGTGGACGCCAAGATCACTGCCATCGATGAAGAGAAGCAGAAGATTTCCCTGTCCATCCGCGCTCTGCTGACTCCCGCTGCTGACGAGGAAGCTGAGGACAAGGAGTAATTTCCACAAAGCTTGAAAGGCCGCCCATTGGGCGGCCTTTTTTATATGAATTTGGTGATGCATAGCAGCGGCTTTTTGCTTTTCCTTTACCAAAGCAGCCATTTCGCGCATATTGCGTGTCCTACGGCGCATATAGTGGAGCAGAATGGAGGTGCGCCATATGGCAGCAGGAAAACGAATCAGCGGCAGAAAGCTGCCGCCACCGCCCCGGCCCAGAACGACGGGCGGCAAAACACAGGGAAAGCGGCAGCAGCCCTCGCACGGCAGCACGCGCCGCATGCTGCAATTGCTGGTCAGTGCCGCCGTGCTGGTGATCGTGGTAACGGTGAAGTTCACCATGCCGGATGTGGCGCAGCAGTACGGCGGAGAGCTTCTTCGGCTGATGGGGGAGGACACCGACTTTGTGGCGGCCTTTTCCGCAGCAGGCCGCGCCATCGGCGGCGACGATCTGGCCGAGGCGGTCAATGACGCCTGTGCGGCGGTTTTCGGAACGGAAAAGGTGACGGTCAGCCACCAGACAGACCGCAACGCGGTCGTCTACGGCGACGGCACCACGCCGGAGATCGTGGACATGCTGCAGCAGGTGCTGAATTTCTCCTATCAGAAGCCGGTGGAGGCCACTATTACCTCCGCGTTTGGCTTCCGGGATCATCCGGTGGAGGGCTCGGAGCGCTTTCACTACGGCATTGATCTGGGCTGCGAGAAGGGGACGGTCATCCACGCTTTTGCCGACGGCACGGTGACGGCGGTGGCGGAGAGCACAGAGCTGGGCAAATACGTGGAGCTGACCCATCCGGACGGCTATACCACGCTGTACGCGCATTGCAGCCGCGTCAACGCCTCCTCCGGACAGACGGTGCGGATGGGCGACCCCATCGCGGAGGTGGGGGACACCGGGGATGCCACCGGCTTTCATCTGCACTTCGAGCTGCACCACAACAACATCTACCTGAACCCCGTCTACTATGTCTCGTAGAAACCGAACTGCCATTTCCGTATCCCCCACAGCGCCGCTTTTGCTGGCGCTGTTTGTAATGCTGTCGTCTCCGCTGCTGCTTTCGGCGCTGCTGCTGGCGGCGATCCTACACGAATTGGGGCATTATTGGGTGCTGCGCAGGCTCCATGCACGGGTGACGGCTATCCGCATTACGGCGCTGGGCGCGGAAATGCAAGTGGCGGGCCGCCTGTCCTACGGCGGCGAGCTGTTGGCGGCTGCGGCGGGGCCTGCCGTCAATCTGGCGTTGGCGCTGCTGCTGGGGTATGGCGGGCGGCTGTGGAGCCCGCTGTATCTTTTTGCCGGGGCACAGCTGGTGCTGGGGGTGTTCAACCTGCTTCCGGTGCTACCGCTGGATGGCGGGAGTCTGCTGTGGAACCTTGCAGCATGGCTGACGGAGCCATACACCGCCGACCGTGTTGCGGGAGTGGTGGGCTTCGGCGTGGCGGCACTGCTGACATTGGCGGCAGGCGCGGCGCTGATGCTGGGCGGCAGTCCCTTTCTGCTGTTGGCGGCGGCAGGACTGCTGTGGCATAGCATTGCGGCAATTGGGGGTTGCCAAACCGCCGCAAAACAGGTAAAATAAGATGATATTTTGATATACAACAGGAGAACGACTGTGGATAAAAAGCTGGAACGGATCCTGCCCCGCGTGCAGAAGCCTGCCCGCTATGTGGGCGGTGAGTATAACGCGGTGATCAAAGATAAGGGGACGGTGGACACCCGGATCGCCTTCTGCTTTCCGGATACCTACGAGATCGGCATGTCCAATCTGGGCATGCGGATCCTCTATGGCGTCATGAATCAGATGGACGGCGTGTGGTGCGAGCGTGTCTTTGCCCCGTGGGGCGACATGGAGGAGGAGATGCGCAAGGCGGACATGCCGCTTTTCGCACTGGAATCCGGCGACCCCATCACCAATTTCGATATTGTGGCCTTTTCCGTGGGCTATGAGATGGCCTTTACCGCCATCCTTAACATGCTGGATCTGGCGAAGATCCCCCTGCGCAGCGCCCAGCGTGACGGCCTGACCCCGCTGGTGATCGCCGGCGGCACCGCCATGTACAACGCCGAGCCTATCGCCGATTTCATTGATCTGGTAAGCTTGGGCGAGGGTGAGGACATCACCGTGGAGCTGGTGGAGCTGCACCGCAAGGCGCGCCGCGAGGGCTGGAGCAAGGCGGAATTTCTCCGTGCCGCCGCACAGCTGGACGGCATTTATGTTCCCAGCCTGTACGATATTTCCTACCACGACGATGGCACGGTAAGCGCCATCACGCCCCGCGACGGCGCGCCTGCTGTGGTGACAAAGCGCATCGTTCACGACATGAACAAGGCGTATTTCCCGGTAAATACCATTGTTCCCAGCACCGAGATCGTGCAGGATCGGGTGATGCTGGAGCTGTTCCGGGGCTGCATCCGTGGCTGCCGCTTCTGTCAGGCGGGCTATGTGTACCGCCCCGTCCGCAACCGTAGCCGCGACCTGTGCGCCCAGTACTGCCTGGATTCCTGCAACGATTCCGGCTATCAGGAGGTCACGCTGTCCTCGCTCAGCACCAGCGACTATCCGCCGCTGACGGAGCTGTGCGACCAGCTGGAGCCCTTCTGCGAGAGCCGCCATGTAAACCTGTCCTTGCCCAGTCTGCGGGCGGACAACTTCTCCATGGCGCTGATGCAGCGGCTGGCGAAGGGCCGCAAGACCGGCCTGACCTTCGCGCCGGAGGCGGGTACCCAGCGACTGCGGGACGTCATCAACAAGAACGTAACGCTGGAAGCGCTGCTGAATTCCTGCCACACCGCCTTTGCCGGCGGCTACAACGCGGTGAAGCTGTACTTTATGCTGGGTCTGCCCACGGAGACGGACGAGGACGTGCTGGGCATTGCCGACGTGGCGGCCCGTGTGATGCACGCATGGCGGGAGAGCGCCCCCAACAAGCAGCGGGGCGTCCGCATCACCGTGTCCACCTCCTATTTTGTTCCCAAGCCCCACACGGCTTTCCAGTGGGAGCCTCAGATCACCCGCGAGGAATACGAGCGCCGTGTGCAGCTGCTGCGGGAGAATATGACCACCAAGACCGTTACCTACAACTGGCACGACGGACAAACCTCATTCATCGAGGCGGTGCTGGCTCGTGGCGACCGGAGATTGAGTAATGTATTGGAAACCGTATGGCGTAAAGGCGGACACCTTGACGCATGGGAGGAGTATTTTTCACTGGAGCGCTGGCAGGAGGCCTTTGCCGAGTGCGGCGTTGACCCGGCGTTTTATGCCTATCGCCGCCGGGAAAAGGATGAGATCATGCCTTGGGATATGATCTCCAGCGGCGTGACAAGGGAGTACCTGTGGCGTGAGCATGAAAACGCTGTGGCGGGCGTTACCACGCCGGATTGCCGCACCCGGTGCAACGGCTGCGGCGCAAACAAGCTGGTAGGGGGGAAGTGCGATGTCTAAGCTGAGACTGCTGTTTGTTAAGGAGGCGCAGGCGTCCTATATCTCCCATCTTGATTTGATGCGTACCTTCCAGCGGTGCTTTCCCCGCACGGAGCTGGAGATCAAGCACACCCAGGGATATCATCCCCATCCCATTATCTCCATCGTCCTGCCGCTGCCGGTGGGGCAGAGCAGCGAGTGTGAGCTGCTGGATTTCGAGGTGACACAGGCCAGCGATGGCTGCGGCATTGCCGAGAAGCTGAACACCGGCATGCCCACCGGCATCCGTGTGCTGGACTGCTACGAAGCAAAGCGCCCCATCCGTGAGCTGGACAGCCTGCAAGCAGACGTGACGCTGGAATATGACGCCGGAGTGCCGGAGGGCGCGGCGGAGCAGCTGCGTGAGCTGCTGGCCCGGGACACGCTGGTGATCCAGAAGCGCACCAAGCGCAAGGCGCTGGCGGATGTGGACATCGCGCCCATGATCCGGAAAGCAGATGTGACAGCGGATGACCATAACGTGTTCATTGACCTGACCGTTCAGGCTCAGAACCCCGGCCTGAACCCCCAATTGATCGAAAAGGCCATCGTCGCCTATCTTCCTGCACTGACACCGGACTTCGTTCGGGTGCGCCGCCGCCGGATTCTGGACGCGAACGGGCAGGATTTTCGATGATTTTTCCGCAAAAGGGAAAATAATGCTTGCATTTACCGGATTTGTATGGTATCCTATCATGGCGTGAAAAGGGCGGTCCTCTGTCGCCGGTGCGGAACGCACCCATGTGATGGCGTTATGAACACCTATAAATACAGGAGGAAAAATCCATGGATCTCATCAAAGCATTGAACGAAAAGCAGCTGAAGGAAGTGCCTCAGGTGCAGGTGGGCGATACCGTCCGCGTGCATGTGAAGGTCAAGGAAGGCTCCCGCGAGCGTATTCAGGTTTTCGAGGGTACTGTTATTGCCAAGAAGCATGGCGGCATCGAGGAGACCATCACCGTCCGCCGTATCTCCTACGGTGTGGGCGTGGAGAAGGTGTTCCCCGTACATTCTCCCTCTATTCAGACCATCGAGACCGTGCGTCACGGTTTCGTGCGCCGCGCCAAGCTGTACTATCTGCGTGACCGCGTCGGCAAGGCCGCCAAGATCCGCGAGAAGCTGTAAGCGAATTCGATCCAAGAAAAGCCGCCTGCTTATGCGGGCGGTTTTTTCCTTTTCTTTTCACGAAAACTATGGTATAATCGGATAAATTATCAGCTTGATATGGAATATTTTAGAGATTGCGAGGTGACACACCATGCAAATAGAAGAACTGAGCTGGTTCCCCGGCCATATGACGAAAACCAAGCGCATGATCGTGGCCGAGATCAAGAATGTGGACGCGGTGTGCGAGATATTGGATGCCCGTATCCCGTTGTCCAGCCGCAATCCCGACGTGGACGAAATGACGACGGGCAAGCCCCGGCTGGTGGTGCTGAACCGCGTGGATCAGGCTGACCCCAGAGAGACGAAGCGCTGGGCCGCCTATTTCCGGGGAAAAGGCTACGCGGTGCTGGAGGCCAACGCCAAGGGCGGCGTGGGCACGGCGCAGTTTGCCGCCGCCGTCCGCGAGCTTTTGAAGGACAAGCTGGCCGCCTACGCTGAAAAAGGACAGGTGGGCCGCACTGTCCGGGTGATGGTGCTGGGCATTCCCAACGTGGGAAAATCCACCTTTATCAATAAGGTGGCCCACCGCAAGACCGCCAAGGCGGAGGATCGCCCCGGCGTGACCCGCTCCAAGCAGTGGGTGCCGGTGGATCGGACGCTGGAACTGCTGGACACGCCCGGCATTCTGTGGCCTAAGTTCGATGATGTAGAGGTCGGCAAGCGTTTGGCCTTTACAGGAGCCATCAAGGATGACGTGATGGATATTGAGGAATTGGCCTGCTATCTCATGGAGTATCTGGGGCGGCACTATGCCGATATCCTCACAGAACGGTATAAGATCGACGTGGAGGAGGGCGACATGGGCTACGATCTGCTGACCAAGGCGGGCCGCAAGCGGGGGTTCCTGATGCGGGGCGCGGAGGTGGACACCGAGCGCATGGCCCGTATCCTGCTGGACGAGTTCCGGGGCGGCAAGCTGGGCCGCTTCACGCTGGAAACGGTGGAGGAGGTACAGGGATGAACTGTCCAAACTGCGGAAAAGAGATGGAGCGTGGAAAGATCATCACGTCCCATAGCCGGGGCCTGTTCTTCCTGCCGCCCGGCGGCGATATCGATGCCCTGTTGTTCCTGACCAAGAAGTACATCACCCGGCAGAACGGCATCGTGCTGGACGGCCCCTATAATACCGATTTCCCCAATGAATCCAGCTTTTCCGCCTGCGTTTGCCGGGACTGCCGCAAGATCACGCTGACCTATTGAAAGGAGCGCCCATGGAGCTTTGGACATATGAACAGGAATCGTGGGCGCAGGGCTGCAAGATGGTCTGCGGCGTGGACGAGGCCGGTGCCGGGCCGCTGATGGGCCCTGTGTACGCGGCGGCGGTGATTTTGCCCCGTGAGTGCGTCATCGACGGCCTGAACGACTCGAAAAAGCTGACGGAGAAGAAGCGGGAAGCCCTGTACAGCGTCATCACGGAAACGGCTCTGGCCTGGTCGGTAGCCAGTGTCAGCGCTGCGGAGATCGACGCCACGGATATCCTTTCTGCCCGAATGAAGGCCATGCAGATGGCTATCGACGGCCTGTCCCTGAAGCCGGACGTGGCGCTGATCGACGGCAACCGGGATCACGGGAAGCATGCCGCCATCACCACGCCCCACCGCTGTATCGTAGGCGGCGACAGCCACTCCGCTTCTATCGCGGCGGCGTCCATTCTGGCCAAGGTCAGCCGTGACCGCTACGTGGCCGACGCACTGGACAGGGAATACCCCCAGTACCAGTTTGCCAAGCATAAAGGCTATGGCACAAAGCTGCACTACGCTATGCTGGATGAATACGGCCCCTGTCCGGAGCACCGCATGACCTTCCTGAAAAAGTGGGAGGCCAGACGATGAGCCGGGCCGAGGGTATGCAGGGTGAGGCGCTGGTGGCCCGCTATCTGCGAGAGCGCGGTTATCAGCTGGCAGCCCACGGCTACCGCAGCCGCTACGGCGAGATCGATCTGATCGCGTGGGACGGGGATGTGCTGTGCTTTGTAGAGGTCAAGACCCGCACCAATCTGGACATGGCCCTGCCGAGGGAGTACGTAACGCCCCAGAAGCAGAACAAGCTGCGCAAGACCGCCAGAATGTATCTGGCGGAGAAGCGGCTGGACTGTCCCGCCCGGTTCGATGTGGCAGAGGTCTACGCCGAGCACGGCTTTGACGAAGCCCGCATAGAATATCTGGAAAACGCTTTTCAATAAGGAGAACGCTATGATACCGTATTTTGACGCTCACTGCGATACCATTTACCGCTGTCTGGAGACCGGCGAGACTTCCACGCTGGAGTATGGCGAGGATCGGGAGGAGCAGCGCCGCTATTACGCCGCGTCCACCCATCTGCGAAAAAACGGCGGCCATATCGATCTGGAACGGGGACTGAAGTTCCGGCGCTGTGCCCAGTTTTTCGCCCTGTTCCACGACGCGGCGGAGGCTCCGGCTGACGGCATGTGGGCACAATGTCAACGGATGCACGATTTCTTCCTGCGGGAGATGGCGGACAACGCCGATATCGTCCGCCATTGCCGCACTGGCGCAGAAGTGGATGCTGCGGTGGCGGAGGGCAAGGTGGCCGCGCTGCTGAGCATCGAGGGCGCCGACCTGATCGACTGCGACGTACATAAGATCGAAACGGTGTCCGGTTGGGGCGTGCGGCTGCTGAACCCGGTATGGAACCGTGCCAATGTGCTGTCCGGCACCAATGCCGAGGAACCGGAGCGGGGACTGTCCACCGAAGGCCGGGACTTTATTCACGTGCTGGAGGAGCACGAGATCTATCCCGACGTGTCCCACCTGTCCGACGCTGGCTTCTGGGATCTTGTCCGCATGGCGAAGCGGCCCATCGTGGCGTCCCACTCTAACGCACGGGCCGTCTGTCCCCACCGCCGCAACCTGACGGACGACCAGTTCCGGGCCATCCGCGATCTGGGCGGCGTGGTGGGCCTGAACCTGTATCTTGATTTTGTGGGCCAGCCCACGATGGATGCGCTGGCGGCCCATGTGGAGCACTTCCTGAACCTGAACGGCGAAAAAACGGTGTGTCTGGGCGGCGATCTGGACGGCTGCGAGGCGCTGGCCGCCGGTATGACCGGCATGCAGGATGCGCCGAAGCTGTACGACGCGCTGAAAGCCCGCGGCTACAGCGAGGCGCTGCTGGAGGATATCTTCTGGAACAACCTCCGCCGCCTGATCTGACGCAAAGGAGCGATTTATGGCACTATACGCAATGGGCGACCTGCATCTGTCGCTGAACTCGGACAAGTCCATGGATATTTTCGGCGACGGCTGGCACGACTATGTGAACCGTATCCGGGAGGGCTTTGCCCCGCTCTGTGACGACGATGTGACCGTGCTGTGCGGCGACCTCAGCTGGGGTATGAGTCTGGAGGAATCCCTGCTGGATTTCCAATTCATCAACGCCCTGCCGGGGAAGAAGATTCTTTTGAAGGGCAACCACGACTACTGGTGGAACACCGCCTCGAAAATGAAGCGGTTCTTTGCCGAAAACGGGCTGGATACCATGGAAATACTCCATAATAACTGCCTTTTTTACGGGGATATCGCCCTGTGCGGCACCCGTGGCTGGTTCTACGAGCTGGACAATCAGGGTACCCACGACGAAAAGGTGCTGCTGCGGGAGGTCGGCCGTCTGGAGACGTCGCTGAAAGCGGCAGGGGAGCGGGAGAAGCTGTGCTTCCTCCACTACCCGCCCATCTATCAGGGCTACGAGTGTCCGGAGATCCTGCGGCTGCTGAAGGAATACGGTGCAAAGGCCTGCTATTACGGCCATCTGCACGGCGCTTCCCACCGCCGCGCCATCGAGGGAACGCGCAATGGCACCCTGTTTTCACTGGTGGCCGGTGATTTTCTGGGGTTTGTTCCCAAAAAAATTTGCGAATAATGCAAAAAGGTATGGAAATTCCATTTGTTTTCTGATATCATATACAATTGGCTTAATTAAATTGTAGTCTAATGCCACAAACATAGATGTAAACTGGAGGAAAAGCAACAATGACTGTCAAAAGCTGCGAAAAACTGGAAAAGAGCAGAGTCGCTCTGACCATCGAGGTGGGCGCCGAGGAGTTCGAGGCCGCCGTCAACAAGGCGTATCTGAAGATGCGCGGCAAGATGAATATTCCCGGCTTCCGTCCCGGCAAGGCTCCCCGCAAGATGATCGAGAGCATGTACGGCGCCGAGGTCTTTTATGAGGAAGCCGTCAACGCCATTCTGCCCGATGCTTACGAGAGCGCCGTGGACGAGCAGAAGCTGGAGGTCGTGGGCTATCCCCAGGTAGAGATCGAGAACGTGGGCAAGGAAGGCGCCACCTTCAAGTGCACCGTCGCCGTGTATCCCGAGGTGGAACTGGGCCAGTACAAGGGTCTTGAGGCCGTGAAGGCCGAGGTCAAGGTCATGGCCGCCGACGTGAATGCCCGTCTCAAGGAGATGGCCGACCGCAACAGCCGTCTGGTGGTGGTGGAGCGCGCCGTCAAGAAGGGCGACACCGCCAACATCGACTTTGAGGGCTTCGACCAGGGCGTGGCCTTCGAGGGCGGCAAGGGCGAGGCTTTTGATCTGGAGATCGGCTCCGGCAGCTTCGTTCCCGGCTTCGAGGATCAGCTGATCGGCATGAAGGCCGGCGAGGAGAAGGATATCGATATTACCTTCCCTGAGAATTACACCCCCGAGCTGGCCGGCAAGCCTGTGGTGTTCCACGTGAAGGTCAACGAGGTCAAGGTCAAGGAGCTGCCCGCTATCGATGACGAGTTCGCCAAGGACGTGTCCGAGTTTGATACCCTGAAGGAGCTGAAGGCCGATATCAAGAAGAAGATGACCGACGAGCGCACCGCCGCTGCCCAGCGCGCCTTTGAGGACGTGCTGATGACCAAGGTGGCCGAGGGCATCAAGGCCGATATCCCCGACGAGATGATCGAGATGCAGGCCCACCAGATGCTGGAGGGCTTCAAGCAGCAGCTGGCCTCTCAGGGCATCCCCTTTGACCAGTACACCAAGATGACCGGCATGAACGAGGAGCAGATCATCATGGATGCCAAGGAGCCCGCCACCAATCAGGTGAGAATGGATCTGGCTATCCGCGCCATCATCAAGGCCGAGAATCTGGAGGTTTCCGACGAGGAAGTGGAGAACGAGATGAAGTCCGTGGCCGAGAAGTACGGCATGGATCTGGATACTGTGAAGAAGTACCTGCGCGCCGAGGACGTGAAGGAGCAGGTCATGCGCGAGAAGGTCATCAAGGTTGTCGCAGATTCCGCCACGGCGGTTGCCCCCGAGGTCAAGGAAGAGGAGACCAAGACCGAGGAAGAAGAGGAGAAGAAAGACTAAATCACAGATCAGGGTGGGTATACTTTGACTATCTTTCGTAATGGAGGTATTACACAATGAGTTTAGTTCCCTATGTTGTTGAGCAGACCAACCGCGGCGAGCGATCCTATGATATCTTTTCCCGTCTGCTGAATGACCGCATTATCTTCCTGGGCGAAGAAGTGAATGATACCACCGCCAGTCTGGTCGTGGCCCAGCTGCTGTATCTGGAGGCTCAGGATCCTGACAAAGATATCCAGATGTATATCAACAGCCCCGGCGGCAGCGTAACGGCCGGTATGGCGATCTATGACACCATGCAGTACATCAAGTGTGATGTATCCACCATCTGCATCGGCATGGCTGCCAGCATGGGTGCGTTCCTGTTGTCCTGCGGCGCCAAGGGCAAGCGTATCGCCCTGCCCAATGCCGAGGTGATGATCCACCAGCCCTCCGCCGGAACCAAGGGTAAGGTCACGGATATGGAGATCGACGTGGAGCATTTTCTGAAGATCAAGCAGCGCATCAACAAAATCCTTGCCGAAAACACCGGCAAAACGCCGGAGCAGATCAAAGCCGACTCCGAGCGGGATAACTGGATGATCGCCGAGGAGGCCCGTGAATACGGACTGGTGGACAAGGTGATCTATAAGCGCTGAGTGAGGTAGTATATGGCTGATAATTCTAAGGCGCTGCGGTGCTCCTTCTGCGGTAAGACCGAAAATCAGGTACACCGTATGATCCAGGGGCCCGGCGTCCGTATCTGCGACGAGTGTGTGCACCTGTGCCTGACCCTGCTGGACGATGGGTATGATATTGAGCCGGAGCTGGTGGACAGCCTCGACCAGCTTCCTACGCCACGGGAGATCAAGGCGGTGCTGGACGAGTACGTGGTGGGTCAGGAGGCGGCCAAGGTCGCCCTGTCCGTGTCGGTGTACAACCACTATAAGCGAATCTTCTTCGGCGGCGGTGAGGATGTGGAGCTGCAAAAGAGCAACATCCTGATGGTCGGCCCCACCGGCAGCGGCAAGACACTGTTTGCCCAGACGCTGGCACGGGTGCTGAAGGTGCCCTTTGCCATCGCCGACGCCACCACGCTGACCGAGGCCGGCTACGTGGGCGACGACGTGGAGAATATCCTGCTGCGGCTTTTGCAGGCGGCGGATTTCGATGTGGAGCTGGCCGAGCGGGGCATCATCTATGTGGATGAGATCGACAAGATCGCCCGCAAGAGCGAAAACACTTCCATCACCCGCGACGTATCCGGCGAGGGTGTGCAGCAGGCACTGCTGAAAATTCTGGAGGGCACCGTGGCCAACGTGCCGCCGCAGGGCGGCCGCAAGCACCCCCATCAGGAGTTCATTCAAATCGACACCCACAACATTCTGTTTATCTGCGGCGGCGCGTTTGACGGCTTGGAAAAGATCATCGAGCGCCGCACCGACCGCAAGGGTATCGGCTTCGACGCCGTGGTGGAGAGCAAGGCCGAGCGCCGTCAGGGTCAGCTGCTGAAAGAGGTGCAGCCCCACGACCTGCTGAAGTTCGGTATCATTCCCGAGCTGGTAGGCCGTCTGCCGGTGATCGCCGCGCTGGACGGACTGACCCGTGACGATCTGGTGACGATCCTGACCCAGCCCAAAAACGCGCTGGTGAAGCAGTATCAGAAGCTGCTGGAGTACGACGATGTGGATCTGGAATTCACGCCGGAAGCTCTGGAGGCTGTTGCCGACAAGGCGATCGAGCGCAACATCGGCGCCCGTGGTCTGCGTGCCGTCATGGAGGGCGTGCTGACCCAGCTGATGTATGACATCCCGTCTGACCACACGATTGAGAAGGTGACCATCACCGCCGATTGTGTGAAGAACGGCGCCCAGCCGGAGATCATCCGTGATCCGGAGCATGCCGTGCGGCGGGCAAAATTAAAGACCGGAAAGCAGCCGGAGAAGAAATCCTCCGCACCGGCCTCTTAAAGCATGAACAGGGGAGAGGCGCTGCCTCTCCCTCTGCGCTTTTTTCACGATCCTGAAAAAAGAGAACGATTCCCCGGCAAAAAGGAGAACCCTTATGGAAGAAAGAACGACGATGAATATTCCTGTCATTGCCCTGCGGGGCCTGACAGTTTTTCCCGACCTGACGCTGAGCTTTGACGTGGAGCGGGAGATCTCCATCTACGCGCTGGACAGCGCCATGGAGGGCGACCGCACCATCTTTCTGGTGACGCAGCGGGAGATCGCCACCACGGCTCCCACGGAGGAGGATCTTTATACGGTGGGCACGGTCTGCCGCATTTTGCAGATCCTCAAAACCTCTGAGACCAGCGTGCGGGTGATCGTGGAGGGCCAGCAGCGGGCCCGTATCCACCGCCTGTGGCAGAATAAGCCCTTTTTGCAGGCCAACGTGGAGCTGCTGGAGGAGGACTTCCCCGGCCGCATGACACCCCGCATGGAGGCGCTGATCCGCCAGACCTATGTGACCTTCGGCGAGTATAAGGAGCTTGTTCCCAATCTGACCGACGATTTTGTCTCCGCTGTGCTGGATTGCCGGGATCCCGGCCGTCTGGCGGACTTCATTGCCCAGAACATCAATCTGCGGCACGGCGACCGCCAGCGCATTCTGGAGGAGCTGAACCCCACCAAGCGTCTGCGGCTGCTGAACGAGATACTGGCCCACGAGGTGGAGGTCATCTCGCTGGAGGTTGAGCTGGAGCAAAAGGTGCGCTCCCGCGTGGCGCAGGTGCAGAAGGACATGATCCTGCGGGAGCAGATGAAGGTACTGAAGCACGAGCTGGGCGATGACGGCGACGAGGAGATCGAGGAGTATACCGAGAAAATCGAAAAGCTGAAGCTGCCGGAGGAGATCCACAGCAAACTGATAAAGGAAGTGGATCGTCTGGCCAAGCAGCCCTACGGCAGCGCTGAGGCCTCGGTGATCCGCAACTATCTGGACGTGTGTCTGGAAATGCCGTGGAACAAGACCACCAAGGATCGGGCCGACGTGGCGAAGGCCCGTGCCATTCTGGATAAGGAACACTTTGGTCTGGATAAGGTCAAGGAGCGTATTCTGGAGTTCATCGCTGTGCAGCAGATCAACCCCGATGCCAAGGGGAAGATTCTGTGTCTGGTGGGCCCTCCCGGCGTTGGCAAGACCTCCATCGCCATTTCCGTTGCCAAGGCCATGAACCGCAAGCTGGCCCGGCTCAGCCTGGGCGGCGTGCGGGATGAAGCGGATATCCGGGGTCACCGCAAGACCTATATCGGCGCCATGCCGGGCCGCATCATCGACGCACTGAGCCGCAGCGGCTCCATGAACCCGCTGCTGGTGCTGGACGAGATCGACAAGCTGGCTAGCGACATGCGGGGCGACCCGGCTTCCGCGCTGCTGGAGGTGCTGGACAGCGAGCAGAACTACGCCTTCCGGGATCATTTTCTGGAAATTCCGGTGGATTTGAGCAAGGTCATGTTCATCACCACCGCCAATACGCTGGATACCATTCCCCGGCCGCTGCTGGACCGTATGGAGGTCATCGAGCTGTCCAGCTATACCGACGAGGAAAAGCTGGAGATCGCCAAGCGCCACCTACTGCCCAAGCAGTTGAAGGAGCATGGATTGAAGCGCACGCAGCTCCACGTCAGTGACGGAGCCATCCGCGCCACGATTTCCGGCTACACACGTGAGTCCGGCGTCCGCGTGCTGGAACGGCAGTTGGGCAAGCTGTGTCGGAAGACTGCAATGCGGCTGGTGGAGGAAGATGTAAAGCGGGTAAGCATTACAGAGAAAAACCTCTCGGATTATCTGGGAACGGTGCGCTACACCCCCGGTGTACATAGCAAACAGGATGAAGTCGGCGTGGTCAACGGCCTTGCGTGGACGGAGGTAGGCGGCGAGATTCTGGAAGTGGAGGTCAACGTCATGGATGGCAGCGGCAAGTTGGAGCTGACCGGAAATCTGGGCACCGTCATGCAGGAATCCGCCAAGGCGGCTCTCAGCTGCCTGCGCAGCCGCACGGAAGCGCTGCATCTGGAGAAGGATTTCTACAAGACCAAGGACATTCATATCCACTTCCCCGAGGCGGCCACCCCCAAGGACGGCCCTTCTGCCGGTATCGCCATCACTACCGCCATGCTGTCTGCCTTGACGGGGCGCAAGGTGCGCCGCGATGTGGCCATGACCGGTGAGGTAACGCTGCGGGGCCGTGTGCTGCCCATCGGCGGCCTGAAGGAAAAGACCATGGCTGCCCTGCGCAACGGCATCAAAACGGTCATCATTCCCAGGGAGAACGAAAAGGATCTGAACGAGATCGATCAGACCGTCCGCAAAGCCCTGCATTTTATACCTGTGGAATCGGTAGACGCGGTGTTTGCCGCCGCGCTGGTGCCGGAGAGTAGGGAGGACGCGGTGGAGCATATGGCGGCTATCGCCGCTCCCACGCCCTATCAGGAGGTACGCCATGGCAATCAACTTTAATCAGGCGGAGTTCGTCCTCTCGGCGGTGAAGCCCGCCACGTTCATCCGGGACGGCAGGCCGCAGGTAACATTTGCCGGACGCTCCAATGTGGGGAAGTCCTCGGTCATCAACCGGCTTTTGAACCGGAAGAATTTTGCCCGTGTGGGCGCTACGCCCGGCAAGACCACCCAGATCAACTATTTCCGCATCGACGGCAAGATCTATTTCACCGACCTGCCCGGCTACGGCTACGCCAAGGTCTCTAAGGACGAGCGTGACCGTTGGGGCCGCCTGATGGAGAACTATTTCGCCGAGGAGGGTCTGATCACGCTGGGCGTTCTCATCGTAGATGCGCGGCATAAGCCTACCGCCGACGATGTGACCATGTGCGACTATTTCAAGTCCACTCAGTGCCCCATGGTGGTGGTGGCCAACAAGCTGGACAAGCTGAAAAAGAGCGAGATCGAACCCAATCTTGCCCTGATCCGGCAGACGCTGACGCTGGACGACAGCGTGCAGTTGATCCCGTTCTCCGCTGAGAAGGGGATCGGAAAAACGGAGCTGCTGGCGGCCATCAACCAGTGCTGCGGGAAATAAGGCCATATGAAAGTAACCGTCAAAACTAAAGACGGCTGGACACACATGGGACAATAGTGGTGGGGAGTTGTGAAACTTCCCACCACTATAACGTTCAGGGTGTGAAGTAAATGACGAGCAATGAACTGAAACATGAAGCCAAGAAACAGGAATGGAGCATGTCTATACAGGAATGCAGGGGCAGCGGTCTCTCCGTAAGCGAATGGTGTCGGCAGCGGGGTGTTACGACAGCCACCTATTACCGTTGGGAGCGTGAACTGTTGACAGGAGTGCGGAGAAACAGAACACCGCCATCAGCAAGGGTGCTCATAAGACAGTAATTCTAAAAATTACGACTGGGGCATCTGTCATGCAGGGTTGGCAACGAAATAACGGGTATCCGGTGAGCGCCGGATACCCGTTATTTTTTTGCCGTCACGAAAAGCAATAGATTTATTCACAGCTTTCAGGTATAATCTCCTTAAATCAATCCTATCCCATCCATTCCAAGATTTTTTCAAAAAATCTCGAAAAAGTTTAGAAGTATTGGAACAATTCAACCCTTCTCATGCCATATATAGTAGAGGGCTGAATACAAACGCGATTGGAGGTGACACTGATGGACAAGCAGACAGGCCCGAACGATTTTCTTGTGGTGCTGCCCGGTGAGATCATCGAGATACCGCAGGACAGCGACAAGTCATGGCTGATCCTGTTTTACAGCCTACCGAGGGAACTTGCGGAAAAGTGGAAGCCAGCCTACGATCTGCCCCGCTCCCCCTATGAAGTTCTGAGAACGGACAAGTATGACCACATCGTATGTGACGATATGTTCAAGCTGCTTGTGTGGGACTGCTACGCATGGAGCGCATGGCAGTTTT
>OIXH01000137.1_pt1 | contig 93088 bp, 82 predicted proteins | sample 1587741 | NCBI WGS metagenome assembly OIXH01 (sample SAMEA3888916, study PRJEB22519) | human gut metagenome | biome: human gut; feature: human-associated habitat; material: faeces | place: Denmark | collected 2011 | reverse complement strand
CCGTGTGCGGCAGTACCTTAGACTGCTTTGCACAGCGCCCTATCTGGGCGCACTTCCACGTTTTGGGTAATACCCGTGGGGAAGGCGTTGCGCTTGCGGAACCTGCGCCAGGCGGAGGTGAAGAACATGCTGCTATATGGGTTTTCATACACAACATGGAACTCATCGAGATACACATGAGTGCGGCGGCCCGCCCTCCAGTTCTCTGTTACGCGGTTTAGGATCGCATCCGTTATAACAAGCAGACCCATTGTTTTGAGTTGCTCCCCAAGGTCGAGAATGTCATATACCAGAATGCGGCATTGGGTGTTCACATTGGTCGGATAGGCGAAAGCGTTGAGGCTGCCCTTGGTGAAAAGCTCCAGCGAGAGCGCTAAGTCGCGCGCTTCCGGCTCGGGCTGAGTGAGGAGCAGTTCACGCAATGCCGGAAGAGTTGGCAGAGGCCCGCCTTTGCGGTAGTCCCTGTACACGTCGCCGGTGCAGCGGTCGATTATGCTTTTGTCTATGGAAGTAAGCTCCCGCGTCTGGTCAAGCTGCTCCAGCAGCGACATTATGAACTGCGACTTCTGCGCGATAGGATTCTTTGTATCGGAATAACCTTCCACCATGTCCATGGCGTTTATGTGGTCATCGCTGCCCGCGGCAATGTGTATAATCTCCGCCCCAAACTCCCGCAGGAAGCCGTATTCGCGCTCAGGGTCGCAGACGAGAATATCGTCGTCGGTACTGAGCGCAATTTGCGTCATTTCATCTTTGCAGCCGAAGGATTTGCCTGAACCGGGTATGCCGAAGTGAAAGGAAGAGCCGTTCATCAGGTTAGCCTTGTTGACTACTATCATGTTGCCGCTGATGGCGTTTTTGCCGCAATAGATTCCGCCCTTGTCAAACACCTCCTGCACGCGGAAGGGCATGAATACGGCAGCGCTTTCCGTAGTCAACGTTCTTAACGCATCGATTTTGCGTATGCCGTATGGCAAAACGGTATTCAGCCCTTCAAATTGCTGATACTTAAGTGTAGAGAATTGGCATAGCCGCTTTCGGCCTATGGTAAAGAGGGCGTCGGTATAGCTGTTGAGTTGGCACTTGTTGTCCGCCGTAATTACGGCGGTGAGCACGCCGAACATCATGCGCTGGTCGCGGTTGGTCAGGTCGTTGAGGAAATCCTTGCTCTCGCGGCGCTGCACTTCCATGTCAAAGGGGATAACGGCTGAAAAGTTATTGTTCTGGTTCTGGCGCCGGTGCCAGTTGGCAATGTTTGTCTCCACGCCAAGCAGCCGGTTTTCAACTTCCCGCACGGCCTCGTCCGTGGGAATGGGGATGAAGTCAAGCGAAAGCATCATGCTTGCGCCTATGTCGCAAAGCTCCGTAATCATATCGTCCTTTATGTAGTTGGCATAATCCCTAAGGAATACCACCCGCCCGCAGCGGTCGCCGAAGCGGAAACAGTCGCGCTCTATTTCGAATGTGTCGGGGCAAATATAGTCCCTGAAGCTATGCCCCTTTTTAGCCACATCGTTAATGTCAAAGTAGAAATCGCTTTCCTCATCGGGCCGGAAGAATTTATGAATCAGGGCAAGGCGTTCCATAGCGTCAAGCTCTTCGCATTTTGAACCGAGTCGAGAGAGATAAACGGCCAGCTCGCTGCCAACTCTGTTGAAATATGCGCGGGCATCGGCAATGTTGCCCTTTCTGACGCTTACCGTAAGATAGCGCAAATGCCGGAAATTGCCTGCGCCTATGGCTTCGTCCATAAACCGCGCGTTGGATTCCTTGCGGAAGCGGTCCATGTCATCATTGCACATTGGCATTATTATCGATTCGTTAAGCGCCTTTTGATTGTAACGGGACAAGGCAATGGTGAGCTTATATGTGGAGCCGCATTCAAAGGAGTTTATCAGGTCGCAGTACTTTAAGAACAGCGTTTGCGTATCTTCTTTTGAAAGCATAGCATAGTTGATGTCGGAAAATTTGAATGTTTTGGTGTATACGTTGCCGGATTTGAAAATACCGTCGCTCCAAATACGGTTGACGGGGATTATCTCCTGCACCCCTTTGGGGATAATAAAGCGTTCTCTGTCCTGCCGCAGTATGGTTTGCAAAGTCTTAATCATGTTTCTTTTGCGCCTCCTTTTCATGTTTTCGAATTGTGGGTTGCAGTATTTCATAGTAGACATTGGTGGGCTGGAACAGCAGCCGTTTGGGCATAAGAAACTCCGAGCGTATAAACGCTGCGATGAATTTCTCTGCGGGCATACCGTTGTAGCGGATAAAGCCCAAAGCCGCAAACGGCGCGGCCCCCAGGATGCAAAGCCACGATACCGTTTCCGTGCCAAGGTAACCGCGCAGTCCGAAGTAGATTGCTACGGCTATGCCTATGGCAAGCAGCGAAAATATGCATTGCCGCGCATTCAGCCCGAAAAACATGCTTTCCGTATAGTTCCGTATTTCCTTGTTTATTTTGATTTCCATGTTGCCTCCTTTTATAGCCCAAACATCTCTCTGACAACTCTGTCAGCCATCTTTACCGTGCCGGTCAGCACAAGCAGATTGAATATCAGCTCTCCCATATACATCCATACCATGGCGACAGGGCTTGTACTTGCATCAACCGCCGGCGGACTTGATGCGAACACGCTGAATACGATGCAGCCCAATACAATAACGGCCCCTTCAAGGCATACTGCCGCATATGATTTCAAAAAGCTTTTTCCGATATTTGCGGATGGCTCTCCGGCGAAGGATGACAGGGGAATGGGGGCGATTGCCGTATATAGGTAAAGCTTGAAAAAGCGTCCGTAGACGCTCATTATCATTACGAATGACAGCACGATAATCACAAGGCTGCCTATCAGGCTGACCGCCCATGCCGGTATGGATTGCCAAAATGTCAGCGCATGAATTGCCGCTGTCATTTCTTCCGGCATAGCGACTGCCGTCTGTGCCGTAAGTCCTGCCGTATTCATCGTGGTGGATATAACGCCCTGCACTATGCGAAACAGAGCCATCATCAGATCTAAACCGTAGCCCACTACGGCCTTTGCAAGAATAAAGCGAATAAAGAGCTTTGCCGCGTGCTCGGGCCGCCTGACTTCCGCAAACGAGCCGCAGGTCTTTACAATGCCTACCACAAAGAACAGCACCAAAAATGCGTATCCTGTGGCTTTCAATGCGGCATTTATGTTCAGAACAATGCCCCATATCCCGCCGCCCTTGAAGCTCTCGGGAGACTGGGTGATTATCTGCCATATCTCCTGCAATTTATTGTTCCAAACGTTAAGCGCGTTAACTATGTTGTCTATTATCCAGTTGCCGCTGTTCATTTGCCGCGCTCCCGTCAGCCCGTGATAAGGTTCAGGATTTCCCTTGCGAATGTGATTATGATACCGCCGGCAAACGTAAGGAACCCGTTGGCGCGCTGGCTGGGGTCGTGGCTTTTAAGGCTCAGGCCTATCTGAACAATACCGAATGCCAGCAGTATCATGCCTATGGCGCGGATAAGGCCGAATATAAACTCGGATAGGTTGTTTATCACCTGCAACGGGTCGTCGGTGGCAAACGCCGTTGATGCAACGGTGAATATCATCGCAATAGCGCAGAACATGGCAAAGGCCCGCTTTGTTTTCTTAGTCATCTTTCTTTTCCTCCGATTCGTTGTTGTAAAGCTTAAATATCTCTTCTTCGGACAGTGCTTCATAATCGCCATATTTGCCGGAGAGAAGAATCTCGCCCGGGTTAAATGCCAGCGGCGCTTGTCCGTGCATATAGGGCGGCATACCGCCGTCCGCTGTAAAACTGATGTTAGGGTGACGCAAAATATCATACTTTTCATCCTGAATAGGACGCTCGCCGCGGATGAACAGCATAGCATAGCGGTTGTCGAGCATGCGCACTTCATCGGCCGTGTAAAGTTCGCGCCCTGAAAGCTGATAGTTTGTTGAATAACTGCCGCTTCTGCCCGTGCTTTTTCCGTATGTATTCGTGTCTATGGTTGCCCTGCCAAGGTAAGATTCTGAAATCATTTTGTGCGTAGAGGTTTCGTTGCCGCCAAGGTAGAGGAACTCATCGCAGTTGCCTATTATGCTTTCCCATTGCTTTTCAAATAGGGCCTTTAGCTGGGCAATGTTCTGTATGATTATGCTGACGGATATTTCCCTTGAACGCATGGTTGCAAGCAGCTTATCAAACTCATCGGGCAGGGCAACGTTTGCAAACTCATCCATTACGCAATGCACATGCACGGGCAATCTGCTGCCGTGTACCTGGTCGGCAACGTAATAGAGCTCCTGAAATATTGATGAGTACATCATGCCGATTATGAAGTTTAAACTGCTGTCGTTATCCGGAATAACGGCGAACAAAGCCGTCTTGTGTTCGCCAAGGGCGGGTATGTTCAGTTCGTCATGGCATACTACCGCCGCTATCTGCGGAAGGTTGAACTTCTCCAGGCGAACGCCGAGGGAAATGAGTATGCTCTTGGCTGTCTTGCCTGAAACGAATTGTCAAGGACTTTTTAATCAAATTTACAAAAAGTTCACATCTTACGGACTTCATCACGAAGCATACGCTTGATTTTGTCCGCCATCGTCTCTGTTGCGGTCTCGCTGAAATGGACACGCACGATATAGGTGGTCTTGTCGATGGTCTTGCGGAAACAAGGCTGTGTGTTAGTGTTTGTGTTCTGAATTGTTGTTGCGTTCATTGAATACCTCCTTGAAATGAAAAAAGCCAGACAGGGTGTGTGGTCGGCAACGAAGTCCGGCAACGGGCTTCAAAAAACCTCGAACATAGTCCTATCTGGCTTATTTACTATTTTTACTTTTTTCTTTGATTTCTCCGTTGCTTTCGTTGTCAGAGAAGAAAACCCCTTGAAAATAAAGGACTTTTAAGAGATTTGCCCTGCAACGGGGTCGGCAACGGGATAACAACTTACTCGGCAACACGGTCATTTTTTCAGAATGGAAGTTCCATCTGTCGGGCTTCTTCCTCTGTCAGTTCTCGAAAACCATCCGTCAGATTTGAGCCTGTTGCCGATGGCTCGTTGTCGGGCGGTGGTATGCGTTCCCACCCTCGCTGTCTGCCGTACTTGGCGAAGCTGCGTGGATTGGAAAACGGTTTCCATCCCTCAATGCTGTTGTTCATGATTTCATTGATTTCTCGGATTTCCCATTGCTTCGGCTCGTCAAAAGGGTGGTTCAGAGCTTCTGCATAGATCAGCTTGGAGCAGACCTGTGTACCCTTGAAGTTATCAAGAAAAGACTGAATCAGTCCTGCTTTCGTGTCCTCCGGCATAAACTGCTTTTGCAATTCTTTCAGCTCCTTGTCCATATCCTTTGATAAGGTCAGCTTTAGAGGAAAGTTCTGATAGATGAACATGGCTTCTGCCCACATCATATCAATGAACGCTCTGGATGCGGCTTCATCTTCCAAAATGTGAACCTCTGCATTTTCGGGGTGTACCATGATAGGCAGAAATCTACGGTTGCCGCTTCGGTCAAGGGGCAGAAAGTCCATCGTATTGGAAGAACCGCCGAACACGCATTGTCGCAAGCGGTCTGCCGGATGGGTTTCATACGGCACTTTATAGGTTTCTTTCGCCCTGCTGATAAAGGACTTAATATCTTCAATGCTCTTAGCGTTGGCTGTGGCAATCATTTCCGACATCTCGATAATCCAATGTCCCTGCATTTTGCGGTACACATTGTCATCGTCAATCTTTTTCAGGTCATCGGAGAACCATTCATCTTTGACTGCCAGCAGACGGAAGAAAGTGGACTTTCCTGCACCCTGTCCACCCACAAGGCAGAGCATAACTTCAAACTTACAGCCCGGTTTGAACACTCTGCTGATTGCTCCCAACATGAACAGCCGTAATGCCTGGTAAGTGTACTCGCTTTCCTCAGCTCCGAGAAATCGGGGCAAGGCATAGCGGATGCGTTCTGTTCCGTCCCATTCCAGACCGTTCAGATAATCTCGAATGGGGTGGTATTTGTTGCTGTCAGCGATAATGGAAAGAGCTTTCTGTATTTTCTTCTCGCTGGTCAGACTATATTTATCTTCCAGATAGAGCATGAGATAATTTAAGTCCGTGTCGGTCAAGGTCGCTGTCTGCTTGCTCCACCAAAGCGGCTTCACAATGTCGATACGCTCCGTCAGAATGTTATATCGGACAGCACCTTGCAGAACAGGGTCATTCTGAAAGACGGTCAGACAGTTTCGTATGCTGTTCTTGATCGCTCCGTTATCGGTCAAGTCCAGACTTCCTCTGACTTCTTCCACGGTCATGCTCGGCTGTGTGTCCTGCAATTCGCTGTTCAAGTTTCATCACCTCTTTTCTCTGTTCGGCTACAAGAGCTTTCTTTTCTTCGGGAGTGTCATAGAGAAGAATATCCAGCAGGTATTCGATATAGCTTTTCTTCTGCAACGCTTCCACAAAAAGCGGATGCCACACTTCATCCGTCCGTTGTGGTGCGTATTGCTTTTCCCACTTCCTCAGAAGATGGAAGTAATCAGACAGCACCTTGTAGCAATGATTTTCTTCCTGCTGATATTTCTGCTCCGGGGTAGGTTCTCGTATCTTTGGTCTGATTGACGGTTTCTGTCTGCTGTCATAGCTGATACCAAAATCATCAGCTATCTTCATAGCGGCTTCTTTGCTCGGCAAGCCAAACAGTCGGGAAACAAAGTCAACTGCGTCTCCATCTGCCTGACAGCCAAAGCAATGAAAGCGGCGGTCAAGTTTCATGCTGGGGTTCTTATCATTGTGAAAGGGGCAGACCGCCATTCCATTGCGACCCACACGAATACCGTACAGCTCTGCCGCTTGTCTGGTAGTTACATTCTGTTTTACTGCTTCAAATACATTCATTGCATCATCCTTTCGGGAAACAAAAAAGGCACTCGACATTTTCATAGTGAAAACGGCAAGTGCCTGTTAAAGTTCCATATCCTGTTTTTTCTGTTTTGGTGCTTTCTGCACCTGTTTCTTCTGTTCCTGTTCGTACAGTAAGCGTTCTTTGAGAGAATGCTTCGGCTCTGGCTGTTTCGTGGCTGTCTGTTCCGGCGATAGAACCTTACCGACCCAGTAGCGAATATCCTTCATCGGCTTCAATTCCTCGTTGACTGCGGCAAGCTGTGCTTTCAGATTAGTATGAGAAATCTTCAAATCGTCATATTCTTTTTGCAAGGCTTTCAAGTCCACATTCAAATCACCCCCATGCTTTTTCAAAGTGCGGTATGCCTTGTTAAAAGCGGTAAGCTCGTCCTTGTGGCTTTCGGCATAGGCTTCCTTTCTGATTTTCCAGCCGATTTTGATATACTTGTCATGGACTGCTTTATGCTTTTCACAATCAGCGACAGCGTTCTGAATGGTTGTGATAGCTTTCATGCGGTTAGCGGCTGTCTGCATATCTTCACGAATGGCAGTAGCCTTTTCACTCACCCCTTGCAGAGCGATGTCCAAATCTTCCAGCGTGAAAAGCTCATGCCGTTGTAGATAGACGGTAGCTTGGGAAATGGTTTTCAAATCATCGGTCGTGCCTTTCTGCTGTCCGTATCTCGACCATTCGCTACGCTCTGCCTTTCGCAGATTCAGATAATCACGCAGTAGAACGGCAAGGTTCGGAGAAGCATTTTTCTTTGCTGCTTCATTCTCTGCAAGGACTTCTTTGGTAGCTTCCAGAATGTCAGCGATCCAGTCACGCAGATTTTTGATGGTGCTGCGGATAGCGTTCATCATGCGGTTAGCGGCTTTAATGTCTCGGTTCAGATTGCCGATGTTGGTCGCAATGCCTTTTCGCTCCAACGCAGAGACAGCAGTTCCCATGTGAACGGTTGGGATAATGTCAAGTCCCTGTCGCTCATAAGAACGCATATCAATCCGTTCTGGACTTCCGGCAAGCTCCAGATATTTGTTCTGAACAACTTCCCAGCCATGCCGCCATTCCTCGGCATGATACTGTTCGTTCCAGTCAACGGTATCTTCCTTATGGCTTTTCCATCTGCCGGAGGGGAGCTTGATACGCTCGCCGTTCTCGTCAAGGTCATAAACCTTTCGGCTCTTAGGCAGCCACTTTCCATTTTCATCAATGGCTCGCATGGTCAGCATGAAATGACAGTGCGGATTGTGTCCCGGTGGGTCGGGGTCATGGATTGCGAAATCACAACACATTCCCTTAGAAACAAAATGCTCCTCGCAGTATTCTTTGACCATCTGCGGTAATAGCTCCATCGGGACTTCTCTGGGCAAAGCGGCAACAAACCGCCTTGCAAGCTGGGAGTTCCATTGCTTTTCGATTTCTTCAACGGAGTTCCAGAGAGCCGCTCGGTCAGCATATTCGGGTGGAGCATTTGGGGGCAGCATGATTTCCGTATAGACCACTTCTTTCTTGCAAGTGTAGTTCTTGGTTTTCTGGTCATACTCGGAAAACAGCTTTTCTCCGGCTTGGTAGGCAGCTCCGGCAACCGCAGATTTACCTTTGCTTCGCTGTGTGATTTTGATATTAAAATGTGGTACTGGCAATTTGTGTGAACCTCCTTTCGGTGCAACAAAAAATGACCGATACTTTTCAGCAACGGTCAGGTGGTGGAATATAAACTTGCTGTCGGGGAATGATTGCTTGCAATCGTTTCTCGGCGGCAAGTCTACAAAGGGGTAGTTGGCAAAGCCAACGCAGGGGAAGTGTAGCTTCCCCTGGATGATTGGAGCAGACTGCGGAAATCATCGGCTCCCAGCATGGGGCTTTCGGCAGAACGCAATCACCATCTTTAGGTGGTGTATAATTGCGCCCTTTTTCCAAAAGGGTCTTTTAGCTCCCGTTCGGTTGCTCCGTTTCCTTTCGGTTCTCAATCAGCAAGTCCAGCTTCTTTTGAATCGCTTCGCTGTGGAAGATGAAAGTCAAAAGCTCCATCACATCATCATCGGTCAGAGTGGTTGGCTCTTTCAAAAAGGTTTCCAACATTCCGGCACGAGTGCAAAGGCGGTGGGTTCGCCCACTTCGGGTCAAACGCTTTAGTTCGCTCTGCAATCGTTTTTCCTTGTGCATGGCTGCGGTCAGCTTTCGCTCGACCACATATTTCTCACGCTCCAATTTTTCCAATTTTTCTTTACTCATAGGCAAGCTCCTTTCTCAATAATGGATAAAACAAAAGCGACCAACTTTTTACGGTTGATCGCCTTTGGCTTAGACAATACTTATAACTATTTTTCTATCTTTGCAAGTGTATCCTCTCGTATAGCTTGTCGTAATGTAGTAAGATATTCTGAAAAACTCACTCGGTCATCTGCATAAGTCAAATTTAATTTATACTCTTTCGGAATCCATGTAGATAAATCAGAAGCGTTATGCTGAATTAAAGCTTCCAAGCTATCAATAGCTTTATATATCTTAGCTTCGACAGTTTTTCTTTCTGTCATCTCATTATATAGAGCTTTCATTTCTTCTGCATAATAAGACGGTAACGTATCTATCCAGTTAAATAGTAAATTTTCTTCTATATCCTCATGCACTTGCTTTTTATCAAAGGTAGGAATGTCTCCTGTAAAGCATTCACCCAAATCATGAATAATACACATACGAATAACTTTATCCATATCAACATCTGGAAACTCATCCCGCATAAAAAAAGCCATCAGCGTCATCATCCAGCTATGTTCTGCTACACTCTCGTGTCTTCCTTTCGATGTATAGCAATGCCTTGTCGTATCTTTTAAACGCTCAGCGACACTTAGCGCATTTAATAATTCTCTGGAATTCATAATTTTACCTCCACATTATCAAATTACATATTCATTTTCTCTTACTCCATATAATCTATCTCCGGTATCTCCATTATACGGCAGTAAATACCCATCTTCTCTAATTCCGTCTGCCATATGGACTAAAAATAGCTTCACTTCTGGATGCTCCTTAAAAATTCGTTCTATTCCAGATTGACATCCGAACATTGCCATAATAACTACATTTTCATCTTTGAAACCATACTTTTTCATGTGTTCCAGTGTTTTCAAAATGCTACCAGCTGTAGCAAGTGCCGGATCTGTGATAAAAACTCTTTTACTTTCTGGTTCTTTTATCTGTTCAAATTCATCCCAAGCAACAAATGGTTTTAATGTATGCAAATTACGTCTCATGCTAATTCGTGCAACATCTGCTTTAGGCAACCTTTTTGTCAATCTATTTGACATAGACATTCCTGCTCTCAGTATTGGGATAATTACAGCATTTTCTCCAACATCATTTTTAGACACGGCATATGTTGATAATTCATCTGTTAAATCACCAAGTAACTTTGCATATTCTTCTCCAACAACGCTTAAATCAAAATAGCCTGATACTCTATTGCGTTCTTCGTATGGTATCATAACGAATAAATTAGGATGCTTATAATTCATATCAAAATCCTTCTTTCCGTATACAGCTTATGTTTATAATTTATAATTGCAGGACTATGTCCTTACTCGAAGTATATCATATCTGTATTTCTAATTCAACATTGTACACCTCATATAATCTGTATTTTTTAGCTAACAGCCAAAGAAAACATCAAGTGCAGACCCGACATTTTGACCGCAAATCAACCCAAAATGCTACATCATTCCATCTGGCTATTGAAACCGTTTTGCTTGGCGTTCTCGCTTGCTTTTCGTCTGCGTTCCTCGCTGTACGGCGGTTGCAGACGGATAGAAAGTCTGGACTTATTCAGCAGATAAGTCACACCGCCTTGCTCATGGGATTTTTCCAACTTGCAGAGGTCGGGGTGCTTTTTACTGAACAATGCCAGTCGCTTTCGCAGGCTGGCATTGTAGGTGTAGATATTGGCTGTGTCCTCGCCCTCATTAAAGAGGATGATTGTTTCTTTTTCATACTTCGTCAGCTTCGCCATAACATCTCTCCATGTGATGATTCCAGCAACTATCCATAATGACTGCCTTGTGCTGGTAGTATTCCTGCATCTGCAAACGCAGATTGTAGTAGAAACAACGATACCATTTGTCGCACTTTTCGTCACTCAACTTGACCGACAGCATATAAAACAGTTTCTTTGCCGCTGGATCAGGTGTAAGGGCAGCCACATAACGCAAACGCTCAACCGTTGCTTCACGGTTCGGGCAACCAAAGGTATACAGGGTTTTCATTTCATTCAGGTTCATTTTCATTCAAAAGTCCTCCTTGATAGTTGATAAAATAAAAGCGACAGATACTCAGAATAGAAATACCTGTCGCTTTGCTCACGATATTAAATTGTTGGTTCTGCACTTGACTTTTTTACTTAAAATCGGACAGTTCGTATATCTCTTTCATTAGCAGAACACCCATTGAAAGACCATACTTGAAATGTTCTTCGGTCTGCATGGTCTGGCAGTCTGCAAAATGGTCATTGAGCTTATCCAGCTTCGCATAATCTTCTTTGCTCAATGTCTGCTCAAAGTATCGCATGGTGTCTGCGATTGCCTGTCCAGCTTCCCGAAACTTCTCTGATTTCGGTACTACCGTTTCTGCCGGATAAATCTCTCCGTTGAAGATTGCTTCTAAAATCATAAATTCATGCTCCTTTCTCAGCAGTAAATCAACTCGCCCTTGATAGCTTCCTCAGCCTGTGCAACACAAGCGTTCATCTGCCGAACCCATTCGATTTGGTTCTCTGCTTTGAGCTGCTCCGTCACACCGTATGCCTTTGCAAGCTGCGGCACGATGATTTCCATACGCTTCTTGGCTGTTTCCTCAATCTCCGCACAATGCTCATAGAGGGTTTCATTCAGCACCATGTCGGAGAACAGCACCGGATTAGCCAGTCGCAGATACTCTTTCCGCATCCGTCCCCATTTTCCAAGACGGATATTCGGATTTTTCACTTTGATGTCTGGGATGTAGTAGTCCCCACATTTGATAAAATTCAGTTCCATGATTAAGCTCCTTTCTGTGGTGCGATTTTCGGCTCTAACTTCGGCATATTGCTGACAGGAATGAACACGCCCTTTGCTATATCCTCGGCTCGGAGAGCGTTTTTCTTTGCGTCCATTTCAGCCTTTTTCTTTGCTTTTGTTCTGTCCTCGTACTGCCTTTGCCAACCGCTGGCTTTACGCTTCAAGTAATTCTGATGAAGTCTGTCCTTGCGTTCCTCACGCTTGCGGATTTCCTCTAATTCCTCTGGGGTCAGCTCTACTTCCGCAAACTTCGGAGGGACGAAACGCCCAACGAAATTGAAGTAAATCTCAACCTCCTGCGTGGTCTGAATACTGCCTTTTCGGTCACGCTCATGCACAAGGATTTTTTCAACAAACTCATTGAGCATGGTAATGGTCAGCTCGTCAAAATTCTCGTATTTATCAATCAGAGCAATGAAACGGTCAGCGTCCTTTTCGTGCTTTTCATAGTCACTGATTGCCTTTTCCAGCGTGCTGATTTCAGCGGTCAACTCTTTCTGTTCCTTTTCGTATTGAGCGTCTAAGGTGGCATAGCGGCTGTCAGAGAGCTTGCCTAAGATGTTGTCCTCATAGATTTTGCAGAGCAGGACTTCCAGCTCGGATATTCTCTGCTTTGCGGTTGCAAGGCGTGTCCGCTGTTTCTTGACCTCTGCTGTCTGCTGGCTGGACTGTGCCTCCTGCACCACTCGGACAAACTCGGCTCGTTCATGCTTGGCATACTCGGCAATGGCTTTCAATAGGTCTTTTACCAGCTCCAACACAACACTTTCATTGATACGGTGCTGGGTCTTGCAGAGCGTCCCAACAGGGATTTTGCTGTACTTTGAACAGGTATATTGCGAAATGCGTTTGCCGTTGTTAAAGCGGTGGACATACATTTTGCCGCCGCAATCAGCACAATAGAGCAAGCCCGTCAACGGTGCAACATCGCCCCAGCCATCGGGATAACGGCGTACCTTGCTTCTGACTTTCTGTGCAAGGTCAAAGGTCTCTTGGTCAATGATGGCTTCATGGGTATTCTCAAAAATCGTCCATTCGTCCTCCGGCACATAATGGCTTTTCTTATCCTTGAAATGCTTTCGGGTCTTGAAATTGATGGTGTGTCCCAAATACTCACGCTTATCAAGAATGTTGCAGATGGTGGAAGAACCCCAGCCGTAAACATCTTTGAAAGTCTTGTTTTTGTTCACACCCTCGTTGAACTGTGCCAGATATGCAGAGGGAATGAGTACCTTTTCCTCTTTCAGCCTGTTTGCTATCTGATAAGGTCCCATGCCCTCAATCGTCATTGAAAAGATACGCTTTACAACCTCTGCCGAATATTCATCTACAAGCCACTGGTCTCTTGTCTCATTCCAGAGGTAACCATAGATTACTAAGCCTGTAAGATGCTTGCCTGTCTTGCCTTTTGCTTGGAAAGTGGAACGGATTTTACGGCTGGTGTCTCGTGCGTAATATTCGTTCATGATGTTTCGGAAAGGGGTAAAATCATCGTCCCCTCTGGCAGTATCAACGCCATCATTGATAGCAATGAGACGGACACCTTGCTGTCGCAGAATTTCCATGATTTGACCGACTTTCAGATAATCACGCCCCAGACGGCTCATGTCCTTTAGGCACAGATACTCCACATTCCCGGCTTCGACCTCTTTCATCAAGGCAAGAAATCCGGGGCGGTCAAATCGAGTGCCACTTATGCCATCGTCCGTAAAATGGACGATATTAGGAAGATTATGCTGGGCAGCGTAGTCTTCCAACTGTCTTTTTTGATTGGATATGGAGTTGCTCTCGCCATCCATATCATCGTCTCGGCTCAAACGCTCGTAAAGAGCAGTGATTTTCTCGCTTTTGCTCATGGTTTTGTCTCCTTTCTTCGGTATGTAAAGTTGTGTGTTCTAAGAGACTTCCAAATCATCTGATTAAGAAGTCTTTTAGAGCATACAACACCCGCCGCCAATTTGAAAATATGGTACTGCTTAACGGCAAGGTGTTCAGGATCGCGCATAGCCAACCGCTCAAAGAGTTCATCAAGTACGGAAGCGTATTCTTCATCGTCCTCTCTTACTTCTGCGGCGTTTATCATTTCCATTACCATTGAGAAGTTCTGTTCTTCGGGCGGCGCTTCATTCACCAGATATAGGATAAGGGCTTCGAGCAGCGCTGTTTCCGCGCGTTCCCAGAAAGGGTCGCTGCTCTGTGCGCCTTTGGGCGTGGTGTTGCGTATAAGGTTATTGACCAGCCGCAGAACGTCTTTATCGTCACGAAGGTATACGAATGGGTTGAATCCGTGGCTGTGCTCCGTATGTATCAGGTCGAGTACCTTTATGTCATATCCGTACCGCTCAAGCAGATAGCCCGTATCCCGCAGAATCTCGCCCTTGGGGTCAAGCACAACATAGGATGTATTTGCCTGCATGATGTTGGGCTTGGCATAGAAGCGGGTTTTGCCCGCGCCGCTGCCGCCGACTACCAGCACGTTAAGGTTGCGCCGGTGCTTCCTGCCGTCTAAACCCATACGGACATTTTGTGTAAGAATAAGGTTCTTGCGGCTGTCCTTTTCGGCATACTTTTTGCATGTTCGCCGTGCGTTACCCCATTTGGCGCTGCCGTGTTCTTCGCCCCTGCGGTAGTTGCGGCGCGTGGAGAAATATACCCCAATGCCTGTGCCGTAAGCTGCAAGGAATACCAGAATGGCCTTTGGCGAGTCGGCGCACCACTGTATATTGATGGGGTTATTCATGCTGTGGGTAAGGCCTTTCACAATGCCCGCAAGCCCATCGGATAAAAAAGGAGCGACCGTTAAGGCCGCCAATATCACGGGTATTATGCCAAACCCTATAAGAATATACTCCGTGAGTTTATCTTCGTTAGGGCTTTTCATATGCGAAGTTCTCCATGTACAGGTCTGCTTCTCTCAAGCGGCTTCCGGTGTACGCTCTGTCGCTCTTGACGTATGTCCTTAAGCTGCTGCCTTACGGAATGGCGAACATGCTCCGAATCAGTATCCGCCGTTTCGGAATGCTCTTTGCTGCTGGATGAAGCTGCGGACGGATTCCGGCTGTCCGCCCGCGCGGTAGGGTTTTGAGTATCTGCCGCCCGTTCTTCGACGGAAGTATCAACTGCTTTCTGTATTTCTATTGTAGACAGCGCAAACCGTTCTGTTATTCGGTTTACCCGTGCCGCGTCATTTGCGCTTACAACCACGTCCACTATTCCGTCGGTACTTTTCCGGTTCATTACCGCCGCATATAGGATGCCGTATTCCTTCGCCTCCTTTGAGAAGGTTTTCATGTCCTTTGCCATAATGGCAAATACCTTAGTTGGTCTGCCATTAAAGGACTGTATACGCGTTCGGCCCTTTGTTTTCTTCTGGTCTTTAAGTACTGCCAACAGAAATGTTGCCAGGGATAAAGTACCCTTGCCCACAATTTCTGCGGTGCACTCCGCTGTTTTTACCGCCGCATTGGTTGCCATGTTGACGATCTGCTCGGCTGCTTCGCCGTGTTGAGACATGTATAATCACTCCTTTACAATATGATGATTCCTTCAAAAAATTATTATCAGTAAATCTTCAATGAAGTCTTGGACGGATGACGATGACATCCTGCATCTTGTTCCTCCCGCTGAAGCTGCTTCACCTGCTCCTGCCGCTTCGAAAGTGCAATGGCACGTTCCGTGATTGCGTCACATAACTTTAGCTCGTTACGAAACAGCTTTGCTTGTTCGGAAATGGCGGCAATGCGTGCACGAATCTCTGCCATACGTTCGTCGGGAATACCGGTGCGGCGCTGCTCGTTCCTCAGCGCTTTGCGCTCAGTATATAGCTGCGTAAGCTGCTCGTCTGCACAAGCACGGTAAATGTCAAGCTGGTCTGTGCTGTTGATTCCGTGCCGGAATAGGAAACGAGTTTGTGCATCTATCGCGTCTAAGTGCCTTAAATCCTCGCGCAGTACATATGGAACATTGCACTGCTGAGCGTGCTGCGTTCTGCGAAGCTTTCGCAGGTAGAAGAAGTACAATGCCCTAAGGCCCTTCCATGTGACTTTGGATAGGTGAAAGTCACCGTAAACTCTGATTCGCATGGTTTTCGATGGTGCTGACTTTGCCGGGTGCTCCGGTGCGCACTGCTTTAATATGCGCTGCCGTATGGCGTCTTCGGTATATCGTTCTCCAAGGGAACGCAGCCGCACGAAGCGTTCCTTACCCGGCGGGCGCACCGCCATGTGCTTTACGCCTGTTTTGACTTCGTATCCCATGCTTCTAAGGGAACGGAGAAATGCCTGAAAGCTCATGCTTGCCATGATTGCCTTGTCAACATCCTCTCGAATTGCGCTTCGCCATGTTGGCTGCCCTTTCCGCTCCGCGTCCCATTCTGCATAGTGCTTGGGATAATACGCTGTGTGCTCCGTGATTACGGATAGTCCATATTCCTTACACAGCCTATCGGATGCGGCCCGCATTTTAAGATAGCTTTCTTTACAGGCGTTGAACTTCTTGCCGTCGAGATAGGATACCGAATTGAGCACAAAATGGTTATGAAAGCAATGCGTATTCAGATGTGTTGCTACGATTACCTGATACTCCGGCCACAACTCCGCCGCAAGCTTTATGCCTATCGCGTGCGCCGTATCTGCATCCACCTCTCCCTCGGCAAAGCTCTGGTAGCCGTGAAAGGCAAGAATACCGTCCGTTTTGACGAACTGCCGCTTTGTGAGCTGCATCTGCTCTCTGGCGCAGCCGGCATCGCAATTAAGCGCGGTCACATAGTATTGCTGTTCGGTCTTGAAATCGTTCATGGCGTAGTCCATAACGTCGCGCATGGACTGGTATTCGGATTTGCTCCATTCGGGGTTAGCCGTTTTTGTCCCGTCAGCAGCGTATTCAATCACATGACCCAAGGTTGACTTAACGCTCCATATGGAAGTTGTAGCCATGCTTCATATACGCTCCGGCTGAGTCACGGCGCGCTGTATTGCAAGAACGGCTTCGCGAAACTCATGCACATATGAGGCATATTCATCGACAAGGAAAAAGCCCGTGGCATTTGCGCGGGCCGCTATCTGGTTCATGCTGTTGCCTATGGCGTTAAGTTCGCGCATCATGGCGTGGTAGTCTATGGGCGGCAGCTCCTTGGGAACATAGCCTTCGATGAGCCTTCGGATGTATGTTTCCTGCGATAGGCCCGTTCGCTTTACATTCTTTTTTAGCTGCTGTTGTTCCTTGGCGTTTAGGCGGAATGTTATCTTTATATTTCGTTTCAGCATATTGCTCCTTTCGCTTTGGGGTTTAAGGGGACACCCTTACGGGCGGATAAGGCTGGCATTATCCAATGCTCGCTAATGCGATGCGCGCATCGCATCCACATTACCTGCCGATAAATAAAGCGCCTATCTTTCGCGGCGCTCCTTCGGCTTTCTTACCCTGATGTTCGGCGGTATGCCCTTGGTTAACATGAGAAGTTCGTTATAGTCTTTGCCCGATTGCGGAGGCAATAATTCCACCGTGTATTTATCCGGCAGCGCAGCGCATATTGCCAATGCGGCGCTGCGCCCTGCTTCGTCGTTGTCCAGGCACAAAGCTATGTGGCGGATGCCTTCGGTTATGGAAAGGTATTCCTGCAAAGCCGCCGGCAATTCGGTGCGCTTGCCTTCGCCGGGTCGGTATACGCCGGAAAGGGAAAGATAGTTATCGGGCTTCAGTTCATCCGTTTTCATGCGCTGCAATTCAATAAAGGAAAGGCAGTCTATTGCGCTTTCAAACACATACAGCGTTTCGCTGCTGCCTGAAAGAGAGAAAGAGTATCGTTTGTCGCTGCCCGATACCTCGCCCAGAAATGTTGAATATGGGGAACTGCTTCTGAGCATGGCATATCGCGGAACCTTTTTGCGGTCGAAACCCATGAATACGCAGTTGTGCCGCATATCCTCATATACTAACCCTGCATCGATGCACATGCGAAGCAAGTCCATCGAAAGCCCGCGGCCGGTAAGGTACGTGCGAACCCTGTCATTGTTTTCATATGGTGTGGGCATGGTAAAGACTGACCTTTGTCGCTTGGCAGGAGTGGGCCCTGCGGGTTCCGCAAGCGGGCTATATTTCAATATCTTCGAAACGGCGCTGACGAAGTCTATGCCCTGCACTTTTATAAGGTAATCCAATGCGCTTACGCCGCCTATCCCTGTTGACCACTGATACCATTTGCCGTTTGAGATTTTAAGGCTGTCGTGGCTGCGGAGGGTATACACATGGGATGAAAACCGCACCAGCTCTTCCGGCTCATGCCGCTGCAAATAAGAAAGGAGATCGAGCTGCCTGGCCTGCTCAATCTCCTGCTTTGTTACGTATGATTTTGTAAGACTCAAATAGGTTTTACACCTCACTTTCTTTCAAGTATTTAGATACAAAAAGACGTCGATTCATCATCGGCGTCTTGCATAAGGTACAGTTTATCTTTTTGTGAATTCATATAGCTCTGGAATTCTGTCCTGTACGACATTCCAAACAGCAACCATGTCCAGCGTTTGGTATTTATGGGCTGCTAAATCTCTCATGCCTGCTATCCTCTTCCAAGGTATTTCGGGATGATCATTACGATACTCGATAGGGAGCGCCTTGACGAGTTCACCGATATTAATTAAGGACATCCCTACTGCATTGCGAACAAGCTTATTGCTCAGAAAATCTTCTAATTCCATATCTCGAACAAAATCAAAGATGTCTTCGCAGCATTCGCGGATGTGGTCCAATATCACATTAACTCTAACCATATATTACCCTCTCATCTGTATAGACTGAATCCGCAAATGCTCCGCTTTTCAATGATTCATATGTGATTACGTCAAACGGGACTTGCAATGCTTCCTCAAGATCCTGCTTAAGGCCGACTATATCCAACAGGTCATACTTTTTTCCAAAGGAGACTACAAGGTCAACATCGCTGTCTGGCGTGTTTTGACCACGAGCAACAGAACCGAACAGCGCAGCTTTCTTTATACCATACGACTTGAATAACGGTATCATCTCCCGTATCATTGCATCCGGCATGATTGATGCCTCCTTTCTAAAGGTATTCCTTTTATTATTATACCCGCGTTTTATCGGATACGCAACTTATAGCTTAACTTCAATCTGTAAAAGGAGCACCGAATTACTCGGTACTGACAATGGCTTCTGTAATTCATAAATGTGGTGTTTTCATCTTTCTTTACAGGAAGCCTTAACAGTCTCAATCTCGGTATGCTCAGGCTCTGCATCCAGCGCGGCGTTTTCCCGCTTATCCATATTAAGCAGCGCATTGAGTTCCGCAAGGCGGGCTGCCTTTTCGGAAAGCTCCTGTTCCTGCTCAAAAGGCTTTTCAACTTCCGCTTTTGCGTTCTCCATTTGCTCTTTCAGCGTAGCCAAGGCCTTTTCACAGGCGGAAAGGCGGGAGGGGAGCGATTCAAGCATATTTTCCATGCGCTGAATGTTGCCGTGAATATCGCTGCCGAGTTCCACGGTGTGGGATAGTTCTCCGCGCAACGTCATACGGAACACCTTCGCAACAATGTCGTAGGACAGAAGCAGCGTAAACCCGCGATAGCTTCCTACCTCCTTTGGCTCAGGCGAAGTCATTGCCTTGCAGGCTTCAAGTATCGCCGTGCCGGCTTCCTTTTTCTCTTCATAGTGAGTACCGTACAGAAGCATGCCGGGGAAATCCTCGCTCTTGTGCCGCCCATACAGGGCAATATCCGCCTCATATCCATTGATTCGTTCCTGCGTCAGGCGAATTTCCTTGGGGTAATGTTTGAGCAGGCTGTCCTCAAGCATATACTTCTGCGAAAGGTAGTTGGCTTTCACAAGCTTCAGCCGTGATACTTCAATCTCCAAGTCCATCTTTTCCCTGATATACGGATTGCCCGTTGCCAATGCCTTGATTTCGGCATATGAAAGGGCGGTTTCGTCAACGTCCTCGCAGGAACGGACGGGGCTTTTGCTCGTCATTATCTGCGATATAAACTTTTGCTTGCTCTCAATCGTCTGCCACATGTAGCTGTCGAAGGTGTTCTCCGTAACATACCTGAATATATCAACTTTGCTGTTCTCGTTGCCCTGACGGAGAATCCTGCCTTCGCGCTGCTCAATGTCCGAAGGTCGCCACGGAATGTCCAGATGGTGCTCGGCAATCAGCCGCTTTTGTACGTTGGTTCCTGCTCCCATCTTTGCGGTGGAACCAAGCAGGATACGCACATTGCCGGAGCGAACGTTCGTGAACAGGGCAGCTTTCTGTGCCTCGGTCTTTGCATCGTGAATAAAGGTAATCTCGGTTTCCGGAACGCCCATGCGGACAAGCTTTGCTTTCAGGTCATCGTACACATTGAACTTACCGTCACCATGCGGGGTAGACAGGTCGCAGAATACAAGCTGCGTTGACTTCTGCTCTTTGCTTGCTTCCCATATTCGGTGAATGTTATCTAAACACGTATTTACCTTGCTTTCGGGGTCATCCGGCAGCAGCTCATCCGTCAATCGCTGGTCGAGGGCGAGCTTTCTGCCGTCATTGGTGATTTTCAGCATATTATCTACTGTTGCATCCACCATGCCGTTTCGGACCTTTTCGGCACGCTCCGCAAAGGAATTAACCATGTCCTTTTGAAACTTGGAAGGCTTAATGACCTCGTTGTGGTACTCCGCTTCGGGAACGGGAAGCTTCAGCATGTCGGCGGTCTGCACGTCAGCAACCTGCCTGAACATGGTAATGAGTTCCGGAAGGTTATAAAAACGGGCGAACCGTGTCTTTGCGCGATAGCCCGTTCCCTCCGGCGCAAGCTCCATTGCCGTAATGGTTTCGCCGAACGTGGATGCCCATGCGTCAAAGTGCTGCAAACCATGGGAGCACAACGCATCATATTGAAGATACCGCTGCATGGTATACATTTCGGTCATTGAATTTGATATCGGCGTGCCTGTTGCAAACACAGTGCCGCGGTTTCCCGTAAGCTCGTCCATATACCGGCACTTCATAAAGAGGTCGGAGGATTTCAGCGCCTCAGTCTGAGAAAGACCGGCTACGTTCCTCATCTTCGTATAGAGAAACAGGTTTTTGAAGCTGTGCGCTTCGTCCACAAACAGCCGGTCAACGCCCAACTCCTCAAACGTAACGACATCATCCTTGCGGGTTTGGTCGTTTAGCTTATCAAGCTTCAGCTTTATGGAGCGTCTGCTCTTTTCCATCTGCTTTATGGTGAAGCGCTCTGCGTTTTCCCGCTTTGCTTCCGAAATGCCGTCTATTATTTCATCAAGCTGCGTCTGCAATATCGCCCGCTGCCGCTCTAAACTCATGGGAATCTTTTCAAACTGAGAGTGTCCTATGATGACGGCATCGTAATCGCCCGTGGCAATACGGGAACAGAACTTTTTACGGTTCCTTGTTTCAAAGTCCTTCTTGGTTGCAACGAGTATGTTGGCGGATGGATACAGCTGCAGAAACTCCGCCGCCCATTGTTCGGTAAGGTGATTGGGGACTACAAACAGGCTCTTTTGGCAGAGCCCCAGCCGCTTGCTTTCCATAGCGGAAGCGGCCATTGTGAAAGTTTTCCCTGCTCCCACAACGTGCGCAAGCAGCGTGTTCCCGCCATAGATAACGCGCGCGACGGCGTTTACCTGATGCGGCCTCAGAGTGATTTCGGGATTCATGCCGACGAATCTGATATGACTTCCGTCGTATTCGCGTGGACGGATTGAGTTGAAACGCATGTTGTACAGCGTGGTCAGTCTGTCACGACGGTCGGGGTCTTTCCATAGCCAGTCGCGGAACGCGTCCTTTATGAGCTGCTGCTTTTGCTGCGCAAGTACGGTTTCATTTCTGTTCAGTATGCGCTTCTCGCCGCTGCTTTCATCATACACGGTATCGAATATGCGAACGTCTTTCAGGTTCAGCGTTTCCTCAATTATCTTGTATGCATTGATGCGCTTTGTGCCGTAGGTGACGTTTGCTGTAACGTTGCCGTAGTCGCTGGTTTTGCCTGAAATGTTCCATTGAGCGGTAAGCCGGGAATAATGCACCTTTATTTTGCTGCTTGCGTAATAGGCGGGTTTGAGCAGCTCAATTACGAAGCGCTGAATATCCTCCGGCGGAATCCATGTTGCGCCGAGCCGAACATCGATTTCGGAAGCCGTCAGATTATTTGGCTGTACTTTCTCCAAGGCTTCCATGTTAGCCGCATATTTAGGGTTGTCTATCTCCTTTAACAGCCGAAGCTTCCACCTGACATCGTCTGAAAGATATTCGTCCGCAGTTTCATATTGCTCGGAAGATGGGTTGAAGAATATTATGCCTGCCAAGTCCTCTGTAAGCTGTTCTTCGGTTTTGCCCGCAAGCTTTCCCATATACTGCAAATCGACCTTTGCTTTTTCGGAAAGTGATACGGCGAGTGCGTCCGCTGCTGTATCGCAGGAGGTTACGGGTTCCTGCTGCCGTATGGTGCGCTTTGAGAACATATCAGCCTTGCGCACCAATGCGCCGTTTTCATCAAGAACCTCAAGGGAGCAGAGCAGGCAGTAAGAACTGTCGTCAGAGAACGCAGTATTGTTGGCGCGGCTGTTCAACAGGCCGTATTGCGCGGTAAACTCATCGTAAAGCCGGTTTAAGGTCTGCTGTTCCTGCCTGATTAAATCATCCGAATAGCCTTCCAGCTGATATTCAATCAGCTTTCGTGTACAATCGCGGATTTTGACCATACCCTTAATGCGGCTCTCTGCGGTAACGGACAGCTCAACCTTATGCATTACGGAGTTTTCACGGTAATAGATATCCCCGTCAACCACGGCAAAGCTGAAATTACGCACGTTCGGGTCGGCGGGGATACTTTCGCCTATGCTCTCCTCGGCTTCCTCAAGCTGCTCCGGCTCGGTGATTTCGGCATGTATATTGGCTATCGCATCTGATAGCTGCTCATGCAGTTCCGCGCCCGCAATGGGCTTTACCGTAACGGCCTGTTTACCGTACTGCGTGTTTTCTTCGCTGAGTTCGCCCAGTATCATGCCGGGGTTATTCACAAAATATTGGTTTATGGTAAATTTGCCGTCGGTTTTGCCGAGGTGTACCCAGTCGGGTTCAATCTCTATGGGGCGGTCGCGCTTTTGCAGGAACAGTATATCCGTAACAACGCCCGTGCCCGCATTGGCAAGGAAGGCATTATTCGGCAGGCGAACCGCGCCGAGAAGGTCTGCACGCTGTGCAATGTATTTGCGTACGGAGGGGTTCTTTTTATCCATTGTGCCGGAGGAGGTGACAAATGCAATTATGCCGCCGGGACGGACTTTATCCAAAGTCTTGGCGATGAAATAATCATGTATGAGGAAGTGGTTCTTATCGTATCGCTTATCCGCAACGCTGTAATCGCCAAAGGGTACGTTACCTATGGCAACATCGAAGAAGCTATCGGGCAATGCGGTTTCTTCATATCCCTGTATGGCAATATTTTCGTTTTGATAAAGCTGCGTTGCAATGCGCCCCGTAATGCTGTCCAACTCTATGCCGTATAGCTTGCTGCCAGCCATGCTTTCGGGGAGCAGGCCGAAGAAGTTGCCTATGCCGCAGGAGGGTTCAAGGATATTACCTGTGCGGAAGCCCATATTTTCAATCGCTTTGTATATTGCTTTAATGACTATTGGGCTTGTGTAGTGAGCGTTAAGCACGGAAGCCCGCGCGGCTTCGTATTCTTCTTCGGTCAGTAAATCCTTTAGCTCGGTATATTCGGAACTCCAGTTTTCTTTGGCTTCATCGAAGGCGTCCGCGCATCCGCCCCAACCCACATATCGGGATAGGACTTCCTGCTCGTCCGCTGTTGCAAGCCGCTGTTCGGACTCAATGGCTTTCAGCGCGCGAATAGCGTTTATATTCATTCGGAACTTTGCTTTCGGGCCGCCGTGGCCGAGTGCATCGTCCGTAATGCGGAAGTTGATTTTCTCGGCGGGTTTTACGGGTCCATGCTCCTCAGCACGAATCGTTTGGATAACCACATCATATGGCAGCTGGTTTTCCTCTGCGGGAATGACTTCAACCGTTTCGGTTACCGGCCCGGACTGCGGCTCTGCTTCCTGTGCTTCTGCAATCAGGCGGTCATTTACGGGACTTTCCCTAAGCCTTTGCTCAAATACATTGCGGGGCATGTCCTCGGAGAGCAAGGGGAATTTCGGGTCGGATAGGCTGATGGTGGTTTCATCGTAGCCGAGGATGGTATATGTGGTCATGCCAAGCTGCACGGTATCTCCGAGCGAAAACGCATATCCGGCATCCTTCCTGCGCTCGTCCATGGCTGCCGCCGCTGCCTGAAGCGCGCTCCTTGCCGCCGATTCTTCCTCCAGCTGCAAGCGCCGTTCCGCCTCCTGCGTCTCATATTCCGGCAGATATGTCTTTTCTTCTTCGGTCAGGTATCTGTCAATGGCAATCAGCTCACGGAGTCTTTGCGCTACGGCCCTCCAAGTTACGGTATGCTTTTCTTCGTAGTTATGATTAGAGAGGTGAAGGCCCTTGCCGTCATGGTCAACGAAGCCGCCTTCTCCGTTCAAATACGTGTGCGAATGTCCGCCTATACCATATTCCTTTTTCAGGAAAGCAACCGCCGCTTCGGTGGACGGCATGTCTTCGAAGAATTTATATATGCGGAACTTGCCTTGGGAAAAGCCGCTGCCGTAACGGCAAAGCTCATGGTCTATATCGGCCTGAGATACAGAAAAAGCGGATAGCTTTTGTGCTTCCGCTTCTTCTATGTGTTCCAACTGTTCATGAAATGTCGGGAACAGGTTTTCGGTTGTTATGCGTAAATCAGTTCGTTCAAAACCGTTTCCTCGGCTCTGTGGTATATGTTGTTCATCCTCTGCACCCAGAGCATCTGATTCTCCGCTTTCAGTTTCTCGGTCACGCCCTCGGCCTGCGCCATCTGCAAGCTGAGCAGCTGTATCTGTTCCTTCGCCTGCCTGTTGATTTCGATCAGGTGCTCCGTCAGGCCGTTCGTCAGAATCAGTGTGTTGTAAAACCCGCTCCGATTCTCTTTCAGAAACTTCTTCCGCAGTCTCCCGAATTTGCCTATGCTCCCTTGGCTCTGACTGTCCATTGCTATGTTGGGAATCAGGTAATCCCCGCTTCTGCTGTAACTGATTTCCATCGTCGTCGCTCCTTTCTGCTTCGTCAGCTTCATTTTGCAATGTATTGGACGGTTTTGCAAGTGTGCCGCGCTGCTGCCTGCTTATACTCCTTACGCTGCGTTCGATTTGGCGCAGGACAAGCTCGGATATATCGCTCACCGCTGCGCCGAGTTGGTTGATTGCGCCGGTGGAGTTGAACTGCAAAATGCCGGCGTAATCATCTTCTGACAGAACGGAGCTTGGCTCAATGCCCAAACGTACCAGCGCAATGTGCGATACGCCTGTTACAAGCTGAAGTATAAAGGCGGCTGTTCGCTCCTCGCTGTCCATATCTGCAAAAGCTCCGTCTGTTGCCGCTTCAAGAAAATCATTGCAATAGTCGGTATAGTTATCCGATACGGCATTGATGACCGTGCCGAGTATGGTATCCGAAAGGCTTTCACTTCCTGCGCCTGTTTCACCGAACTCGTTTTGCAGCTCTTTGATTATCTGAACTTCATATTCCGGCTTGATATGCCAAAGCCGAAACGGAGCGTTACGGCGCGCATTGGTGTCGGACACATCGAACAAATACTTCAGCTTCGGTTTGTCGCTGCTGTCGTCAATAACGGCAATACCTTTGGCGTCTTTATTGACCCAACGCCCGAACCGGCTATTCCAAAGCTGCATTGGCGCGCATGCAGTAGCATCTGGACGCTGGGCATGGATGAGCACTTGCTCATGGAACGGATATTTGTAGAGCCACGCGGCGGAGTTGAGAAAGCTTTTCCAGTTGTCAACGGATTGGGTAAGCTGCTGTGTGGTTTGCGCCGCAAGCTCAGACATGATATGAAGTTTTGTCGCCATTTTGACCTCCTTTCTTTGATTTATGACAAAAGAAAAGCAGCCGTTACGGCTGCTCATGTACTTGCAAATGATGCAAGTTAAAATGATTGTTTATGTATGCTTGTGCTTCTATTCCGCCTGTGTGAAATCGCTTGCTTTCATACAAATGGGATGCCAGCTACTTAGTTTGAATTTGTCTATCAGCTCTTTCAGGTTGTGAATCTGTGTCTGAATTACGGGATAATCGACCCTATTAATTTTGCCGCATATATTCAAGATAGGAATGTTCTCCTCTATTTTTTCAACAGAATGAGCAAGTGTGGCAACAAAAAGATCGATTTGTGATATTGCTTCTAAAACGCTTTCGGGCATTTTAAACGTGGATAAGCCCTCATAAGCATTGGAACATAAACGGTTTAGGGATGCTTTAATGAAGTATGCATCGGATATCATGTCAATTGCTTCCTCAAGCATAGGCCTCACATATGAAAAATCCTTTGAGATGCTATTTTCGTTGCCACTAAAACGCATGGCAAGCGCTTCAAGCTTCTTCACAGAATCACTGGAGTGTTGGCATAACACGTTGATGTACCCCATTTCTACGTCAGAATCAAAGGCAAGATCACAGTTGTTCAATGGCTTTCTATCGAGACTGTAGTTTTCGGCATTCAACACGATTTCATAGCAAGCAATGCCTTTTTCTACACAAACATCAAATAGCAGACGCTTACATAAAGGATCGATATTAAGCCCGAATGTTATTGACTTCACATATGGCAAATTAATAAACTTAGGTGTATTTGCTTCGCCAACATCAAAAATTCTCCACTCTTTTTCGTAGCTCCAACAAATATTTTTTGAAAGCAGATATGCAATAACGGAAGATATATCTACTTCACCTTGTTTTAACTCATTGTTTTTTACGTCAAGGCCTTCTATACCTAAGTCTTGTAGAGATAAGGTCGGACGAATGGCTGAATAAGCAACAGGGTAAATGAACCCAATGAAATTATTTATTTTTGTGAAGTCATATTCTACACATATTCCCGCATAACTGTTAGCATAATGAGACCACATCAACTGATTATCCCACCCACTAACGCTAAAACAGGAAATTGTTAGTTTTGATAGGAACTCTCTTAGTGCAGGGAAATACCTGTTATCACGTATTTCTTCAGCCGATTTATGAAGACTATCTAATACGTTATCCATTTTCATTAAATCGATTATATTTGACTCGGTAATCTCAGCGGTGTTGAGCTTACTAATAACTGCTGAAAATACCTTAAAAGACTCTTCGCTTAGGTGTGCTTTGAGTGTTTTGGGTAGTTTGGAAAATAGAACGTCAACATTTTGCATAACAAAATTGTCGAGAGAAAGATAGGTTTTATGCATTGAAGAACGTTTTGATGATAGATATTTTTTTAAGTCCTTCAGTAAAGCCATCAGTTCTGCTATTTTTCCCAAAGCTCGATATTCTAAAATAGTAGATACAATAACTTTGACAAAGTTATCCATGGGTAATGCGTCTACTAACATTGAGATGCAATTAACATATATTTTTTCGGCAGAGAACCCAATCATAGAATCAAATGGATCGTTCATGTTTAATGGGGTTTGAGCGTAGACGACTCCATGCCGAATATTCTCAATATCATATATTGTAGCAGCAGTGCGCCTGCATGGCCTATATTGATAAAACAATCCACCAGCATCAGATATTGCTTTTTTCATATCTTCCATGCTTGGGCGCATTAAGTGCTTGACCATTATATTTTCCTCCTTTATATTAAAGAGCACAAGCAATAGCCATTACAATGTCTAATAAGTTATTTTATTATAACATATCTACTTTTCAGAATCATACTTTTTTTATCGCTGATATATATACATTGCTACACGGTACTCCCGTGATTCAATGTTGAGTTCCTCCGCCGGATAAAGCTAATCATATAGAATTCTCTCAACATATCGTTAATGGTACATACTGCTTTTTTCTAAAAGACAGCACAGTTTTCATTATGTCTGTAGAAGTCAAGTATAGTGAATGGTATGAGTGACGAGAGCGGCTTTTGCCGCTCCCGCCACTATCTTTATTTACTTCCTGCGCTTATTGCGAATATACAGATATACCGCTCCGCAGAGCACGGCAACTGCACCGGCAACCACTGCGGGGATTTCCCACCAATCATTGTCCAGGCCAAGCTTTACGCTTTTGCTGTTGGGGATTTTGATTTCAAGAGGCTTGAGAGCTGAAGTATCCTTCGTAATTTCAGCTTTGCGCGCGGTAACGGGGAAGTAGCCTGCCGGAACAACGGATTCTTCTATCCATACGGCCCCAAGCGGCATGCCAAGGATTATAACCTCGCCGTTGTTGTCGACCATAAGGACTGTGTCCTTGCCGTCTTTATCGAAGATGTACTTGCCGTCTGCCTGCTTTGTGAATGTAAGCGTTGCGAAACCAAGGCCGTCTTTGACCTTAATGCTGAATCCTGCGCCGGTAAGCGGCTTATTCGTATCCGCATCAAGCTTTATGAGCTTTATGCCGGTGGGGCAGTTGTTTATGGTTAGATTAAGGGGCTTACTTATGCCGTGCGCAGAAGTCAATTCAAAAGAAATGCTGTCCTCTGCAATGTAGCCTGCGGGGACGCTTTCCATAAGCGAGTATTTGCCCGCTTTCAGATAGCGGAATTCGGCACAGCCGTTATTATCTACGCTAAAGGTTTCTTCGCCGTCCTCCGTCGCAATGCGATAGCCTTTGTCGGTCAGTTTTGTCTTTACAATGTTGCCTTCGCTGTCCTTCAGGGTGAATGAAATACCCGCCATAGGCTTGCCGGTGTAGGCATCAACCTTCTTGATGGTCAGCACGATGGGCTCATCGGTAAAGGCGGTGGTTCCCGTCACCTTGCCGTATGCATCGATTTCAAAGGAAAATGTATTGACATTCAGGGCGTAGCCGTCCGGTGATATGGTTTCCTTGAACATGTATGTTCCGGCGGGAAGCTCCCTGATTGTTATTTTGCCGTCCTTATCGGTAACGCCTTTGTAAAACAGCTTTCCGTCTTTACCGTAAATCTCAACCGTCGCGCCTGGTACGGGCTTTTCGGTTGTTAAGTCAGCCTTTGTAAGCGTTACTTCGTTGGGCTTGTTTGTAAGCTCAAATACGGCGGTTTCTTTATCCTCTGAAGTAATGGTAACGGTTTTGATTTCATCCGAAAGTATGAATCCCGGGGGAGGAGTGAGCTCCTTTATTTTGTATTCTCCCGTTGGCAGGTCTTTGGTTTCGGCGTATCCTTTGGTATCGGTGGTAATGGTGTCAACCGGCTTGCCGGAAGCCTCGCGCACTTCAAATACCGCGCCCGCAAGACCTCTTTCGATATTTTCGGCATCCAGCTTATACACGCCGATTTTCCCTTTGAACATTTCGTTGAGAATTGGGTCGCTTACATATTGGGTATTAAGTTCGCTGTCAATAATCAGAGGCAGCTTGTCCGTAAGCATCTTTATATCGCTGTCCGGCGTTGCCAATTCCTTCAGGTAATATTTGCCATAGGGAAGCTTTACCGTGCTTTGGGCTATGCCCTGTTCGTCCGTAGTCAGTACCTCAAGCAGAACATCTGCCGGTATATCTCCGGCATCTTCGGCGGTGTACAGGCCGAACACATAGCCGCTGCATAATACTTTTTCAAAGCTGATTTTATCGGCATCGAACTTTTCCGTATACTTCAGCAGCTTCACTCCGCCCGTGCGCAGCTTGTTTTCGGCTTTTATTGCACTCATGACGATGGCTGTATTCTGGTCCTTGAAGGCCAGCGTTACTTCGTGAACAGTATCGTCTATCACATATCTGTCAGGTGCGCTCTTTTCCTGCACCGTATAGCTGCCAAGGGGCAGCGCTTCGGTTTCCGCAATGCCGTTCTTGTCCGTGGTTATGGTAGCAACTATATTGCCGTCGCTGTCCTTCACTTCGTATACAACGTCCGCAAGTCCCTTGTTTTTTGTATATGGGCGTTGCGGCGCTGCCGTATTCCGTTTCAACGGCCTCTCCGGCGGTAAGCACGTAGCCCGTTTTCTCAATGCGGATTTTGCCCATGGCCTCGGAATTGCTGAACGATACTTCCGCAGTTCTGCCATCGGTTATCTCAAGACTTTTTATTTCTGCGCTCAGAACATAGGGCTTTATCGTGGAAAGCTCTTTTATGTATACGGTACCTACCGGAAGATCTCCTGATATGGCTATTCCGTCGCTGTCGGTAGTAAGCTCCGCAAGCTTGTTCTTGCAGTCGGCATCGCTGTATACGCCGAACACCACACCCGCAAGCGGTATATTGTCCTTACCGGTTTTTACAAGCTGCATTTTGCCGTATTTCGGGGATTCGGGTGCGCCAACGGAAAGCTGTGCCGTTGCAACGACCTGTGCGGTGGTGGCGCAGAGGAATACCTTTTGCAGGCTGCCGTTTGCGGGAACATAGGCCGTAATGTTATCTATGCTGCGGGTATCCATACCCTCGGCAGATATGCTGAAGCTCTGGCCTGCCGCTGATGCGGGGAGCGTAATGGTGAGCGTTTCGCTCCTGCCGCCGGTATAGCCCGATACTCTGCTGCCTGACGGCAAACGGGAAGTATCGAGGGTGTAGCCGCTGTTGATGTTTGTAAGAAGCACCGAAGTTTGCCCAACGTAACCGTTTCCGCTTGCGGTAAGCTGCACGGTGGGGGGGGAGAAGTCTATGCCGTGGGGCAAGTCCTGCCTTGCGCGGGCCTTTGCAAGCAGCTCATCGGCATATTCAAGCACATGTTCATATCCGCTCTTGGCCCTTATTGCGTTGGGGTTGGAACGGCGATTGGTAAAGTCGTACGAATAGCCTTCGCCCTGTTCCGAAAGCCAGAAGCGCAGCGCATTTGCTGTTGCCTGCCGTGCTTCGTCATCCGTGAAGCCGGAGGGTTTATTGTTGGGATAGCCATACATGAGTATGGAGTTTATACCGGCAAGCGTACTTCCCGAAAAGACGGAAGAAGGGGAAGTTTCGGTATATGTCTGGCCATGCGGGTTCCCCGCGGAATGCTCCACGCAGTAAACAACTTCGCCTGTCTGCTCAATCCAATGGCGGGGCGTATTCAGATCATGCCATGAACCGTTTGAGTAGTACTCAAGGTAGTCAAAGGCGCTGTTGGTTTGGCTCTCGATTGTGACTGTGCTTCTTGCGGCAAGCGCGGGGGCTGACTGGAATATGCCTATCAGGGTCAATAGGCATATTGCCAACGTGATGATTTGTTTGGTTTTCATTTTTACCTCCGGAAATATTTTTTGTATATATAAAAAGCGCCCTATGACGCTTGAATTGTTGGCTATAAATATGCTTTTTCGGGCAGTTGCTTTTCGGGTAGTACTCAGGGTTGGGGGTGCAGGGGGAAGGGAGCGAGCAGCAAATGCCGCCGAAGCCATACCGGCAAAAGGGCAGACCTATCCCTTGGCGTATGATTCGTGTTTTGAACATAACAAAAGCGCCTATGCTCGTCAGCACGGACGCTCAGCGTTCCATCTCTCTGCTGCGCTCCCGCCTGCGGTAAAGCTCCAGCGCCTTGCATATGATTTCTTCTATCTTTTCGGATGGCGTACCTTTGGGAAAGTATTTATCTATGCGATCCTTGGGCAGCCTGTATACTTCCCTTTGATTTGGCTTTTCTTCGGAAAGTATGGAAAGTATAACGTCGTCGTTCAGTCTGCCCTCCTGGCTGAACTTCTTGATTTTTATGGCCTGCGCAAGCGATGGTGTGCAATCCTCGCTCTCCATTGCCTCATATAGGGATATCTGCTCCTCTTTGGTCAGATAGGACAGTTCTACCGCAGGCCGAAATGCGATTTTGCCCTCATCTACCATTTGAAGCAGGTCGGGTATGAGTTCAGTTAGGCGGATGTAGCGTTGAATTTGCGTATTGCTATCGGGAGATGCCCCAGCGAGTATTTCACGAGATGTTTTTCCTAACTTCTGTCCCATTGGGACAGAAGTTAAATCCATCCTTGCACCTTGACGCTTCATTGCATCAAGCTTCATTTTATATGAAAACGCCTTCTCGCTCGGAAGAAGGCGTTCACGCTGGAGGTTGGAATCAACCATAAAGATAATCGCTTCGTCTCTGTCCATGTTGCGGACAATTACCGGCATTTTATCAATACCCGCAAGCTCACATGCCTTTTTGCGCCGGTGCCCGCTTATAAGCTCATATCGCCCGTCCTCCTTCTGCCGCACTACGGCGGGAGATAATATACCGAACCGCTTTACGCTTTCCGCCATCTCGCGCATAGCGTCGTCTATATCTACATGGAAAGGATGGTCGGGAAAATCGTCTATCTCCGCTATGGGAATCTCCTGCACGCGTTCCTTTTCTGCTTCGGCGCGGCTTTCCTCCGTGGAGAACAGATCATCGAGCGAGGTCAGCTTTATGCTTTTCCTGTTTTCTGCCATCGCCTAAAACCTCCTTTGTCAATGCATCATATGCTGCCGCTGCTTTGCCGTGGGCATCGTGGGCGTAGATGCTCTTTCCCTCCGCGCTGGTTTCCGCGGCCTTAATGGCAAGCGGTATTTCCGTTTTGAACACGCGGAGTTTATCCCCGTAGTTATTGCGGAGCAGGGACGAAATCTCCTTTGCAAAGTTAGTGCGGCTGTCCACCATTGTGATGAGCGCTCCGTCAATCTTAAGATTTGGATTGATGTTCTTCTTCACGCGGCCTATGGTCTGCAAAAGCTGGCTCATTCCCTTAGCCGGAAGATAGTGCGCTTGTACGGGGATAATTACGCTGTCTGCCGCAGCAAGGGCGTTTACGGTAATCATGCCGAGAGATGGCATGCAGTCGATGAGAACATAGTCATACTTGTCCTTTACCTCATTCAGATAGTTCCTAAGCACGCTCTCGCGGCTCATGGTATTTACAAGCGATACCTCCATAGCGGAAAGCTCGATATTCGCCGGCATGAGGTCAACACCCTCCGCATGATGCAAAATTCCCTCATTTGGTTCGATAGGCTCCTCCGTGATAACCTTGCTCATGACGGTGGCAAGGGAAACGGGAAGCTTGTCCGGCTCGTTCCAGCCAAGTGAATCCGTCAGGTTGCCTTGGGCATCAGCGTCTATAAGCAGCACCTTCTTGCCGTGCCGCGCAAGTCCTATGCCGAGATTAACGGTTGTTGTGGTTTTGCCCACGCCGCCCTTCTGGTTGGCGAGGGCGATTACTTTGGTCATGTGGTCGTCCTCCTTTGCTGATTTTTTATGTTTAATAGCATTATTGCGATAAAAATGGCGCGGCGTATCGCGTGGTTGATTTGTCTGCTATGATATAAAAATAGCCGAGAGACTTTCAGAATGAAAAACTCTCGGCAGGGTAAAATTTACTCATGTATTTCTTCGAAAGATACTATTTGTTCAGGTGGAATATCAACATCATCTTTAATGTATAAGACTGTTTCATCTTTTCCCCACTTAAATGCTCGATCAATCGAATATGATAATAATTGCTTTTTTAGTCGTTGCTCGATAGATAGATCGCTCCAATCGTCAAAGGGCGGATCACGCAAATTGTCCAATTCAAAGCAAAATGGTTGTATTTGTTCGATGTATGCAAAGAAGGTTATTTTATAGCTTTTGCTTTGCTCAATCCATTTCTGTTCAGCTTCTTTCAACTGCGGAAACAACTCGACCAACTGTGTAAAGAATTCGGGACGCTTATGTATCTTGGCCCCATAATTAAATACATCATCATTGCTCATGAAACCATTAACCAGATAGTCATAATAGAGTCGACGGGCAACGGCACTTATGCTTTGCTCATATTGTGATAATCTGAATTTATCACGGTAGTTATCGTAACTGATATTTATTACTCTATCCATTGCCGTAATAGTCCGCTTTGGTATATCAAAAGTAATATCATAGCTTGCCAAAAGTTCTTTTAATTTGGTATCTTTGGATAGGACTTTTTGCAAGTTTATAAGACCACTTTCTTTTATTTCTGCGCATTCGTCTTGTGTAGCTGTTATATGGAAAGCAATTATGCGAAGATCAGTTATATCTACAGTTTCCAATCTCTCAAAATGTTCCTTCCAAAATGTTTCAAGATCCTTATTACACTCTACGATATAATCCATAATGAAATCTTCGCCAGTTATACCCAGAAAGTCCAATAAAAAGTTATACGCAGAATCTTGAGTTCTCAAATCAAAATATAAGATAAATCTTCCTCCTTTTCTAATTAACTTATCACTATGTATTCGCCCAGTATCATGCCTTAATATACTTTGTCATCCGTCCCGCGCCGATTATTTTTATCGAGCCTGTTTTGACCATTACTCCGAGAACGGCTTCAACGGTCGTGGGGCTGACATCGGGGAGAATCTTGCAAATCTCTGCTTTGGAAAGCGGGGTTAGGCTGTTCAGAACAGTTGCTTCAATGCGGGCTTTCTTCGTAATCTTCTTGCCATGCACCACCGCAAACCGCTTATCCAGTTCCTTATAGCACATATAAAGTGTGGATAGGAAATTCTCAATAAAGGGGAAATAAGAGTTCTCATTCGTTTCCCACCCAGCCGAGGACTGCCGCAGTGCTTCGTAATAATACGTCTTATAGTTGTTGATTTGCTCCTCAAAGGACACATATTTACCGGCATCAAAGCCATTTTTGTACAGCAACAGCAGCGACAGCAGACGGGACATCCTGCCATTGCCGTCCCGGAACGGATGAATGCAGAGAAAGTCTAAAATTACGCAGGGTATCAAAAGAAGCTGGTTGATATTTGCGTTGCCTCTGGCATCCAAATAGGCAAGCTCCAACTGCTCCATTGCTTTCGGTGTTTCGCTTGCAGACGTTGGACGGAAGCGGACACGACGGTTTCCGTCGGCATCTATCTCTAAAATCACATTATCGTCTGTCTTGTACCGCCCGCCGTACTCATAGCCCGCAAAGCTCATCATTATTTCATGCAGCCGCAGGATGTCGCTCTGTCGGAAATCGATATGCGTATATCCTAAATGAATTTCGTTCAGGGCGTCTCTGTATCCGGCAATCTCTGCTTCGTTATGGTTTAGCGGAGCGCTGTTCTGATTGACAATGGCGGCAATACGTTCGTCGCTGGTCACAATACCCTCTATAGCATTGGAGCTTTTGATAGACTGCACCTTTGCGATGGCTTCCAACTCCGTGAAAATCTGCGTGTATTCTTCCTTGCGCACGCCCGCCATGGTTTTTAGTGCCGCAATATTAGAAGTAAGGTTTACAAGGTTTGCCGGCAGCAAGCCGTTATTCAAAAATGAGTAATCGATTTTCCTCATATAACACCACCCTTTCTGCACATGATTATAGCATATTATGTGTAGAAAAACGAGCAATTATGCGAATTATCTGCATATATTCTTTTGAAATATGTGCAGATAGAGCCTTGAAATAGGCAGTAATATGAGAAATGCCACCGAAGCCTTATGCCGCACAAGCCTTATGCCAAGATAGATGGTGGCTGCAATATTACCACATCGCTTTTGGGGTTAGTTAAGTTGATGGCTTTGGCTGTGCGGTTGTTCTCCTTTGCTTTCTATACGGGCGAAGCCGAGGAGGATGAAATAGTGATGGAAAAAAGGCTGAGGTAAAAGAGCTGCTACGCAACGGTGTACAGCCCCCTTGGCTCTCCCTTTGGGAGAGCTGTCACCGCAGGTGACTGAGAGGGTCTTGCAGTCTTTCTTGATTAATTGGTATGGTCATTGTTTGCCCTCTCCGTCCTTGCTACGCTCGGCCACCTCTCCCAAGGGGAGAGACAAGGGATGCCTGCGCGGTACACCGAAAGGTGTACAGGAGTGCGCCCTTAAACCGGTTAGACAAATTCTATATAAAGTCCTGAAAATCAAATGATACAAAAACCTCCCCAACATCTGTCGGGGAGGATATATGCGTATTTTTATCAGCTGTCCAGATAGTATTCGCCGCGGCGGTAATCGTATACCGCGCCGCGCGTAAAGTCGTCTATGCTTTCAAGCACCTTGCCCGTGCCTATTGCCACGCAGGAGATGGGATCTTCCGCAATGTAGCAGGGCACCTTGGTGTGCTCGGCAATGAACTTGTCTATGCCGTAAAGCAGCGCGCCGCCGCCGGTTATGCATATGCCGTTTTCCGCAACGTCGCTGGCAAGCTCGGGCGGGGTGCGCTCAAACATGCTCCTTACGCTTTCAAGTATGGCCTGGAGCGGCTCCTCGAGCGCGTCTATCATTTCGTTGCTGCTGACTACTATCGTCTGCGGCAGGCCGGATATAAGGTTGCGGCCCTTAACGTCTATGAAAAGCTGTTCCTTGCGCGGATAGGCCGAGCCTATGCGTATCTTCATTTCCTCCGCCGTGCGTTCGCCTATCAGCAGGTTGTGCTTTTTGCGCATGTAGCGCACTATGGCCTCGTCAAACTTATCGCCCGCTATCTTTATTGAGGTGGACAGCACCGCGCCGCCTAAGGATATTAGGGCAATGTCGCTCGTGCCGCCGCCTATGTCCAGCACCATGTTGCCGCGCGGCTCCGCAATGTCTATGCCCGCGCCTATTGCCGCGGCGATGGGTTCCTCTATCAGATATGTATGGCGCGCGCCGGCTTCCTCGGTGGCGTCTATAACGCTGCGCTTTTCAACCTCGGTAACGCCGCTCGGTACGCAGACAACAACGCGCGGCTTGAAGAACACATGCGTGCCCACTACTTTTTTAAGGAAGTGGTGCAGCAGCCTTTCGGTAATGTCGTAATTGGATATTACGCCGTCCCTCAGCGGGCGTATTGCGGTTATGTTGCCCGGCGTGCGGCCAAGCATCCTGCGCGCCTCTTCACCTATTGCCAATATGCGTCCCGTGATTTTTTCCACGGCGACCACGCTCGGCTCCCTCAACACAATGCCCTTGCCGCGAACGTATACCAAAATGCTCGCCGTGCCAAGGTCTATGCCTACGTCGTTAAACTCAAACAGGCCCATATAATTAACTCCCTCCGGCGGGAAAACTAACCGTATCCCAATAATAATAGTATTCTACCACAATACGGCCAAGCGTGCATCAGCAATTTTTGAACAAATTATAAAAATTGCGCGAAAGGTGCGCCATATTCGCCTTTTGGGCGCCAAGAAGCTTGTTTAGCGGGCCGTGTTAGGCTATAATTTAGGCATTACGGAAGCACAGGGAGGAACTTTTCTATGCGGAATAAAATTACGGCGGCCATTATGCTTGCGGCGGTGCTGCTGCTTGGCGGCTGCTCGCTCACGGGAAACGTTCTTTCGCCCGCGCCTACCGATGCGCTGCCCGTTGTTACGGTCACTTTGCCCAGCAACGATACCACTGCCCGGCCCGAGCGTACACCCGCGCCGGGAGTGGACAACGCCATAAACTCCGGCACGGACTATTCTTCGCTGGACGGCGTGGCGGAGCCGGGGGATGTGCTGCCCATTTTGACATACGATGAGGCGCGGCAGCAAAACCGCGACGTTATCGGCTGGATAAGCATACCCGGCACCAGCATAGATTACCCCGTTGTGCGCACGGACGACAACGAATTTTACCTTAACCACAACATACTTAAAGAGGAGAGCAAGCACGGCGCAATATTCATGGACTTCCGCAATGCCGACCGCGGCCAGCAGAAGCACATAATACTTTACGGGCACGACATGAAGAACGGCACCATGTTCCACGGCCTGCTAAATTTCAAGCAGAAAAGCTTCTTTTCCGAGAATCGCATAATTTCCTTCAACTGGGACGGGACGGACACCATGTGGGAAATATACCTTGCGGCGGTGATACCGCTTGTTGACGGGCACATGATAAACTATGTCGAAACGCGCTTTGCCGACAACGCCGCCTTTGAAAGCTACATGGCGGACATGGCGGCCTATGCCCGCACCGCGCCCAGCTCCAACGTATCGGACGCCATATCCATCGGCCAGGCCGACCAGGTCCTCACCCTTACCACCTGCACCGAGGAGGAGGACGGCTCCCGCTTCGTTGTCCAGGCAAGAAGGGTGAGGTAGGGGGCTTACGCCCGCGGTGAAATCCGTTCTTGCGAACGGGTGAAATTGCGCTAATGCGCAGTGAAATATTGCTTGCACAATGTGAGATCCGCTTTGCGGCGGGTGAGCATAATAGATTGTGAAGATAAGGGGACGCGATGCGTCCCCGTTGTTGTTTATGTATAAGTTTGTAAAGCGCACCAAAAGGCGCCACCGCGTGCGGGGGATTCTCCCCTCGCTGCATCGCCCACCGGGCGCGCTCGGCTCGAATCCCCCGTAAACGGGGACAGCTTTGGGATGGTGGTTGCAGAATGCCAAAAGGCTCCCCGGACGGGGAGCTGTCGCCGCGAGGCGACTGAGGGGTTGAGGGCAAATAGCAAAGCCGCGGTTCAACCCCTCCGTCTGCTCGCTTTGCTCGCATCCACCTCCCCTTTCAGGGCAGGCTTAATGTAAGAGTTTGTAAGGCGTGCCAAAAGGCTCCCTCACTGAGGTTCGGAGTTGAGCGCCGCCTGTGGCGGATGAAGCGAAACGGAGAACGGGCAGGAACAGGGAGAATTACGAACGGCAGTGAGTAAGGCGACCTTGTTCCAACCGGAGTGGCCCTGCGCAGCAGGGAGGGCTGTCGAGCCGTAGGCGAGACTGAGGGAGTAAACCAAACAAATAGCTGCAAGCTTCTTTAGACTCCCTCCGTCTTTTGCTTCGCAAAATCCACCTCCCTCTGAGATGGAGGCTTATTGTAAGAGTTTGTAAAGTGGTAAAAACGGCACTTTAGCGGATATGACGTGTTCCCCATCCATCACTAATTATGCTTCCCGCTTGCCTCATACAGCCTCGCCAGCTCCTCTATGCTCAGCGCCTCGGCACGGGCGGCCTGGGCTATGTCTGCGCGGGCAAGGGCTTCTGCCGCGGCGCCGGCCGTGGGCAGCAGGGGCTTTAGGTTGTTGTATACGGTCTTTCGGCGCATGGCGAATATGCTCTCCGTAAAGCGGCAGAAGGCCGCGGGGTCTATGTCCGCGGGCGCATTGGCGCGGCGCGTGAGGAGCACCACCTCCGAATCCACATCCGGCTGCGGATAATAGCTTGCGGGAGTGAGCGAAACAAGGCTTTCGCATTCGTAGTAAAGCTGCGCCGTTATGGCAAGCGGGCCGTAAAGCTTGTCCTTGGGCTTTGCGAAAAAGCGGCGCGCGGCCTCCTTCTGTACCATCAGCACCATACGCGGTATCCTTTTGGCATTGCGAAGGAGCATAAGCACAATGGGCGTTGTTATATAATAGGGCAGGTTGCCCGCCGCGGCAAATTCGCCTTCCGTGCTGCTTATGTCGAACTTCAATATGTCGCTGTGTATAAGCGTTAGTTCCCCGCGCCCTATTTCCGTGGCAAACTCCGCGTTAAGCGCGGCAAGCATGTTTTTGTCTATCTCAACCGCCGTAACGCGCGGCACGCGACCCACAAGCGCGCCCGTCAGCGCGCCAAGACCGGGGCCAATCTCAAGTATGTCCGTTTTGCTGTCTCCCTCGGCGGCGGAGGCTATTTTTTCAATCATTGCATCGTCGCAAAGGAAGTTCTGCCCCAGCGCCGCGTTTGCGCGTATGTTCAGCCGTTCAAGCTTTTGTTTAATGTCCGCCGCGCTCATCCAAGCTTTACCAGCACCGTCACGTTGCGCTTGCGCCCCCAGCGGCGGCCTTCCTTTTTGGTATTCATCCAAAGGTCAAGCTGATTAACCGGCGTGCCGTCCGCGCGCTTATATTTGCGGAATGCGCCCGTGTCCCGCGCAACGCCGTAGCCGTAGCCGGAAACGTATATCTGCGTGCCGTAGGGTATATAGTATGGGTTTACGGCTATTGTGCCAAGCTTTGGCTTTGTGCCGGTCGCGGTGCGGCTGCCCTGCCAGTATGCGGTGATGTAGTCCATCTTCATCTCCACCCAGCCGTCAACGCCCGCCTTGGGCGGTTTTTTATAAATGCGGTATTCGCCCGTAAGCTTGGTTTGGTAATGTATCTTGTTGCCCTTTTTGATTATTTCATCCGTGGCGGGGGTTATTATTATCTGGTTCACAATCTCGCGCGAAACCTCGACCCCGTCCTTTATGATTACCCTTTGGGTAACGTTTTTTGATCCGTCCGAGCCTTTTTGGATTATAACAGGCTCCGTATCGTTATATACGTCGTCGTCATAAACCACCTTCTCCTTGTGGTTTATGGTGCGCTTGGCGGTGGTGTATTCCGTTACCACGTCCGTATGCACTATTTTCATGCCCGGCACAAGGTCGGCGAATGAAAGGTGGCTCAGCTCGTCCGCCGCGTCGTACTCAACTCCGCTCAGTCTCAGCGCGTCGCCCACCGTTCCGCCCGTGGTGTTTATAATGCTCACATTGCCCATCGAGCGCACGGCCACGGGGAAGCTTCTTGCTATCGATACGCTTGTGCCGTCGGCAATAAGCCGGTTCCCGTCTGCTGAAAGCTCGTCGCCCTTGTTCACGCGCACGTTCTGCGCCCTTAGGAAGGCGGATATGCTCATGCCTTCCTCAGGCTCGTTCACAACGTAGCTCGTGGTTCTTCCGTCCGCGCTGACGGATACGCTTATGCGCGGATCGGGCGCATTCTTTGAAATTATAAAAAACACGCCCGCGGCTATCATAAGCGCGATTATCGCCCCGTCAAGCAGATAAAAATACCATTTTACGCCTGAAAGGTGCGCCCTTACGCGGCCGGACAGCGCGGCGAGAGTGTCCTTCATTTTCTGTAATAACCTTTTCATGCGCCTATTATAGCGTGATTTCCCCGATTGTGTCAAATAAACGAATTGTGTCACGGTACGGCACCTCCTGCGTTTACAGTAAAGCTTTGCCACGTTATAATAGATATATACTTAAAATGCGGAGGGGTCGGCATGAAAAAAGCATTGGCCGTTATTCTTGCGGCGTTGAGCGCGCTGTGCCTTATGGGGTGCGAAAAGGGCGCGCCGCAGCAAAAGGCGGGCGGAAAGGCCATAGAGGAATTCATTACGCATATTGCCGCGGGCGAATATGCCGAAGCTTACGCCCTGCTTTCATCCTCCTGCCGAAATGATACGGAGGAGGAAAAGGCCAACCGCGTTACCGAAAAGCAGTTTACGGACAAGTATACCTCCATAATTTCCGCGCTTGAAATAACCGCCATAGAATATGCGGACTTCATGGCGGACGGCGGGGACATACTTTACAGCGCAAGCTATACCGCAACCTATTACAGCGATTATATAGGCGACGTTACAAATAACTTCACCGCCGTTGCCGTGCACGAGGGCGGGGAATGGAAGGTTGAATGGTCTCCCGCGCTCATTTTTCCGGAAATGGAATGGGGCGACACGGTGCGCATAGCGCGCCTTAGCGCAAAGCGCGGCGAAATACTTTCAAACGGCGAAGCCCTTGCCAAAACCACCGGCGGAATAAGCGTATACGCCTCCGTATCCAAAATAGAGGATATGAGCCTTTTCCTGCAGCAGACGTCAAGGCTGTTGAACATGACAGAAGCCGCAATAACCAAAAAGCTTGAAAAGGCGTATAACGACGTTGCCGTAATAAAGCAATATTATAGCGACGAAATAACCGATTCCGTTCGGGAGCAGCTTTTGCAGATAGCGGGCATAGGCATAGACAACGGAAATTATTATACCGTGCGCGAATATCCATACGGGGAGTTGCTTGCGCACCTTGTGGGCTACATTGGCGCAATACCCAGCGAAACCAAGGAAAAGCTTCAGGCGGAGCTGGACAGGCTGAACGAGGGCCGCACCGAGCGGGACGGGCTATACAATGCGGACAGCCGCGTGGGCAGGCTGGGGCTTGAGCAGCAATACGAGCAGGAGCTGCGCGGCAGGGACGGGGAGCTTGTGTATATCTGCACGGCGGAAGGCACCAACCGAAAGACGCTTTATAAAATAGACGCGCAGGACGGCTACGACATTGAGCTGACCATAGACATGGACCTTCAGCGCAGGGTGCAGGAGGTTATGCAGCTTGCCCTTTTCGGGGAAACCACGGCGGGCGCGGTGGTGGTTATGAACCCCAAAACCGGCGCTGTGCAGGCCATGTATTCTTACCCGAGCTACGACATAAACCTGTTCGCCCGCGGCATATCGGGCGCGGATTATTCGGGGCTTTTGAACAACAAGGCAAAGCCGCTCATCAACCGCGTGACGCAGGGCCTGTATCCCCCCGGCTCCACCATGAAGGCGTTCACCGCGGCGTGCGCGCTGGATAACGGCATACTTGACGAAAGCTATGCCTTCAACGAAAGCGAGATAAAGAAGGATTACTGGACACCCACGGAATACGGCGCGTGGATATGGACGCCCATTAAGCGCACGCATATAAATTACCCCATAAGCGGGCCGCTGAACATGCGCAAGGCGCTTATACATTCGGACAATATATATTTCGCCAACGCCGCGCTTAAAACGGGCTGGGAGCTTTTTGAAAAGTACATGACGAACATAGGCTTCACCGAAAGCATACCGTTCGATATTGCCGTTGCCGCGCCGCAGCTTAAAAACGAGGATACCGTTATGGATTATAAGCTCATTGCGGACAGCGGCTACGGCCAGGCGGAGATATTGGTAACGCCCTTACAGCTTGCGTGCATGTTCTCCGCATTCGCAAACGGCGGCAGCATAGCGGAGCCGTATGTTGTTGAAGGCCTGTATAAGGAGGAGGGTATACGTTATAAGCGCGTAAAGGCGCACCCCGAAGCGGACTGGAGGCAGGGCGTTATATCCGCCCATGCCATAGAGGTTATAACCCCGTACCTTGAGGACGTTACGGACCCGAAGATAAACGGCACGGGCCGCAATTTGAAGGCCAAGGGCTGCACCGTTGCGGCAAAGACGGGTACCGCCGAAATAGGCAGCAGCAAAAGCCGCGAAATAGCCTGGTTCGTGGGCTTCCGCACGGGCGTCAGCGACGAGGACGCGCGCCTTGTGCTGGTAATGCTCGAGGTTCCCGCGGAAAGCAAGTATTCAAACCTGAAATTTGATATTGCAAGGCCGCTTTTAAGCATGGAATAACCGTTGCGCGGCGGGCGCGAAGATTATATAATATAGGCACGATAAAGCAGCTACACGCGGAGGAGTTAAAAATGATTTTTTCTAAGCTGAACGGTCTTGGCAACGACTTTGTTATAACCGACGACAGGGAGAATAAGTACACCGAAAACCTTGACGAAATGGCAAGGAAGCTTTGCCACCGCCGCACGGGCATCGGCGCGGACGGCCTTGTTTTCGTGCGCAAGAGCGAAACGTGCGACGTGCGCATGCAGATATTCAACAGCGACGGCAGCGAGGCCGAAATGTGCGGCAACGGCGTAAGGTGCTTCGCAAAGTATGTTTACGATAAGGGCATTTTTAAGCACGAGCGCATGAGCGTTGAAACCCTTGCCGGCCCCATGATAATAGACCTTACCGTGAAGGACGGCGTTGCCGTTGCGGCGAAGGTGGACATGGGCGTTCCCGAAACGCGCAGGGAGTTCATACCCGTAGTCGGCACGGGCGAATGCCAGCTTGAAAAGCTTGCGGCGGTGGATAAGGAATTCACGTTCTCCACAATACTGCTCGGCGTGCCGCACACGGTCGTGTTCATGGATCATCTGCCCACGGCGGAGGAGGTATTCAAGTACGGTTCCGTAATAGAGCCCATGACCTCCCTATTCCCCAGAAAGACCAACGTAAACTTTACCCATGTGCTGGACGATCATACCATAGAGGTGCGCACCTACGAGCGCGGCTGCGGCCCCACGCTTGCCTGCGGCACGGGTTCCTCCAGCGCGGCGGTGTGCTGCGCAATGGCGGGCTACACCGGCAAAAAGGTGGAGGTTCAGCTGGAGCTTGGCTCGCTGCACATTGAATGGGCTGAAAACGGCCATGTGTTCATGACCGGCCCCGCGGCGCTTTCCTTCGAGGGCAGCGTAGAGGTTTAATGTGAACGAGCTGAACGTTCTTTATGAGGATAACCATATAATCGTTGTTGAAAAGCCGGTGAACATTCCCGCGCAGGCGGATTCATCAGGCGACAGCGACATGCTTACCCTTATAAAAAGCTACATAAAGCAAAAATACAACAAGCCCGGGGACGTGTTCCTTGGGCTTGTGCACCGTTTGGACAGGCCGGTGGGCGGGGTTATGGTGTTCGCGCGCACAAGCAAGGCCGCAAGCCGCCTTGCGCCGCAGTTCGCCTCCCATAAGGCAAAAAAGCGCTATGCAGCAATAGTCACGGGCAGCCCCAAGGCATATGCAAGGCTTGAGGATTATATCCGCAAAGATGAATCCACGCTAAGCGCCGTCATATGCCCGCCCTCGGCCCCGGGCGCAAAGAATGCCGCGCTTGAGTATTACAGACTGACGGAGCGCGGCGAACTTACGCTTTTGGACGTGTCCCTCTTCACGGGGCGGCACCATCAGATCCGTGCGCAGCTTGCAAACGCAGGCTGCCCAATTTGGGGCGATCAGCGCTATAACCCCGCCGCAAAAGCGGGGCAGCAGGTGGCCCTGTGGGCATATTCGCTCACGATAGAGCATCCAACGCTAAAACAGGAGATGACCTTCACGCTTCCTCCGCACGGGGCGGCATGGAAGCCGTTTGAAACGGAGCTGAAGGCGCTTTGCGGCGGCGTGCGCATAGTGTATGCCGATGAAAACATACTCTGCTGCAACAAGGCCGCGGGCATGAGCGTTGCCGCGGCGGACGGCGGGGATTCGTTACAGGCGCGGCTTGAGGCGGCGCTTGGCGAAAGAGTGTATCCCGTACACAGGCTGGACGTTGCAACGGGCGGGCTTGTGCTTTTCGCCCGCAACGGAAAGGCGGAGGCGGAGCTGAGCGCGGCAATAGAAAGCCGCAGCATAAAAAAGCTCTACCGCTGCACCGTTCACGGGCGCGTTCCGTTCAAGCAAAAGGAACTGCGCGCATACCTTGTTAAGGATGCGGATGCGGCGCGCGTGCGCATATATGACAGCGCCCGCCCCAATGCCAAGGAGATAATAACCCGCTGCCGCGTACTGAAGGCGAACGACGCGGAGTCCCTGCTTGAAATAGAGCTTGTCACGGGCCGCACGCACCAAATACGCGCGCACATGGCGCACATTGGCTATCCACTTATAGGCGACGACAAATACGGCGTCCGCGACCGCGCGCCCCTCGCCCTCACCGCCGTGCGGCTGGAGCTGCACTTCCCAAAAAACGGCTTGCTCAGCTACCTTGAGGGGAAGGAAATACGCATAGACGGATAAAAGGAGCACACAATGCAGACATACGACCTGTTTGATATAATCGGCCCGCGGATGGTCGGGCCGTCGAGCAGCCACACGGCGGGCGCGGCGCGGCTGGGGCGCATGGCCAACAAAATCGCCGGCGGGCATGTTAAGCGCGCGCATATAACGCTTTTCGGCTCGTTTGCCACCACCGGGCGCGGCCACGGCACGGATAAGGCCATTGTGGCGGGCATACTGGGCATGGAGCCGGATGACGAGCGGCTTAGATATTCAATGCTGCTTGCCAAGGAGGCGGATGTGGAGATTTCCGTTGATTTCAGCGAGGAAATGCGGGATCATCCCAACACCGCCGAAATAGAAATCGAAACGCGCAGCGGCAAAAAGACCCGCGTCTGCGGCGCAAGCATAGGCGGCGGCAGCATACTTATAACCGAAATAAACGGGCTTGAAATGGAGCTGAGCGGCGAATATCCCGCCCTTATAGTGCGCCACAGGGACGTGCCGGGCGTTATAAACACCGTTACAAACATCCTTGCCAACGAGCATGTTAACGTTGCGTTCATGCGCGTATTCCGCCACGCGCGGCGGCAGGATGCATGCATGGTGATAGAGACGGACTCGCCCGTGAGCGAGCGGGTATGCAGGCTTATACTTGACTGGAACGAGAATATTTCGGGGGTGCTTGCCGTATGACGGGCTATTGCTTCACAAGCGGAGAAGAGCTTATCGCCATCTGCAAAAAAGAGGGGCTTACAATAAGCGAAGTGATGCTTCGCCGCCAGCAGGAGCTTTCCGACGACACGGCGGAAAACATATTGAAGGAGCTTAAAACAACGCTGCACGCCATGAAGCGGAGCGTTGAGGAAGGGCTGACGGAGGAGCTGGAAAGCGTATCCGGCCTTTCCGGCGGGGATGCAATGCGCCTGAACGACCGCGCGGAGAAGAATGCGCTCAGCGGCACGCTTGCGGCAAAGGCCGCGGCGGCGAGCATGGCCGTGGTTGAAGTGAACGCGGCAATGGGCCGCATAGTTGCGGCGCCCACCGCGGGCGCAAGCGGAATACTGCCGGGCGTGCTTTTCACCTGTGCAAAGGAGCGCGGCTGGAACGATGAAAAGCTGCTCAGCGGCCTGCTTACCGCGGGCGCGATAGGCAGCATAATAGCCGCAAACGCCAGCATAAGCGGCGCGGAGCACGGCTGCCAGGCGGAGATCGGCTCCGCCGCGGCAATGGCGGCGGCTGCGCTTTGCGAGCTGGACGGCGGCAGCGCGGACAGGTGCCTTAATGCGGCGGCGATAGCGCTGAAGAACGTTATGGGCCTTGTGTGCGACCCGGTTGCCGGCCTTGTTGAATGCCCGTGCATAAAGCGCAATGCACTCGGTGCGATGAATGCGCTAATCAGCGCGGATATGGCGCTTGCCGGCATACCCAGCCTTATCCCCTTCGATGAAACCGTTATGGCGATGCGCTCCGTGGGCCGCCTTATGAGCCCCGACCTGCGCGAGACCGCGCGCGGCGGCTGCGCCGCGACACCGACAGGCCGCGCCATACGCAAAAAGCTCGGCCTGAACGAGATAGAGGAGGAGTAGGGGGCAGGAAGTGAAATCCGTTCTTGCGAACGGGTGAAATTGCGCTTACGCGCAGTGAAATATTGCTATCGCCATGTGAAATCCGCCTGAAGGCGGGTGAGCGTAAGAGATTGTAAAGATGTGGGGACGCTGTGCGTCCCCTTTTGAGTATTGCTTACTCTTCCTCTATATCATATTTCACTATTTCGCCGGTGAGGGCGTTTATTTCGTACTCGTATTCGTAATTGCCGCATTCAAAGTCTATTTCGTATACCGTTATGCCGTCCTCGCGGTCGAGCTCGCATTCGAATTCGCGTATGCTGCCTTCGCTTACGCCCGCGTGGGCAAGGGCGATCTGCTTTGCCTTTGATTCGCCTATGTATCCGCTTTCGGCATTGGCGGCGGGCTTGGGGGTGGATGAAGGGGTGGGGGTGGATGCGGGCGCGGTCGCCGCGTCGGGCGCGGGGGAGGGGGAGACGCTGCCGCGCCTGTCGGTCTCAAACTTTATTATTTCGCCCGTTTTGGCGTTTATGTCGTATTCGTATTCGCAGCCGGCGCAGTCGAATTCCAGCTCGTATATCATTGCGCCGTGCTCGTAGTCCATTTCAAATTCGTAATCATAAATGTCGCCTTCGTTCACGCCCGCGTGGGCAAGGGCTATCCGCTTCGCCTCGGCCTCGCCTATATATGCGCGCTCGCTTGCCGTGCCGGCGGAGGTCACGTTGGCTATACTCTTTGTGCCGCTTTCGCCTATCAGGTTCAGCTCGTTCACGCTCAGCCCCGCCAGCTCCTCAAACGTATGCGCGGCGTTGTTTTCGGTTATCTGCCGTATAAGCTGCGCCTTGCCCTCCGTTATGCCGTATTCCTCGGCAAGGCGCTTGGTTTCGGGGTCGCTCGTTATGGTTTGGCTCAGCACCGCGCCCTGAAAGCTGCCGGTGTTCAGCATATCCGTCACCTCCGCGCTGAGCGCGCTTTGCATTGCGGCGTTCTTCTCCGCATCGTCCCCGTTAACGCTTATAAGTATTGAATTGGCCATTTCGGAAATGTAGCCCTCGCGCAGCATGGAGCCTATCAGCGCGTTCACGGCAACCTTTATGTCGCTGCCTTCAAGCTTCATGTCGCCTATCACCTTTTTGCCGTCCTCGTTCTTCGGCGTAACGTAAACTACCTTTTCGCCCTTGTTTACGCCTATTTCAATGCTGGGGTTCACGTCCAGCGCAACGGTGGACGCAACGCCGTACCTTTCGCCGTATGCATAGCTGCCCATTATCATCAGCACCAGCGCCGCGGCAGCGGCGGCTATTCGGGCGAATGTTTTGTTAATGCTCTTTTTTGCCTGTTTATTTTCCAATGGTATTACCTTGCCTTTCTGTTCTTTGCATTTTTCCGTCACCTTGTCCAGCTGATACGGGGCGGCATTGACAAATGCGCGCTTCACGCTCCGCTCTATCTTATCGTTTTTCATGCTAAATGCCCTCCGTCTGCATAATATTTGCCTTCAGCTTTTTTATGGCCCTGCTGTATTTTGAAAGTACCGCCGTAAGGGTCATGCCCATCAGATGCGCGGTTTCGCGGTGCTTCATGCCGCCTACCGCGTGCAGAACGACTATTTGCCGCTCCGCATCATCAAGCGCGTTCATGCATTGCTCCAGCACCAATCTGTCCTCGCTGGATACCGCCGCCTGCTCAACATAGCTTTCCCAATCCTCCATCGGGGCATGGGCGTGCTTTGCGCGCTCCCGCAGCCGGTCCAGGCATATGTTGCGGGTTATTGCTATAAGCCAGGCCATCGGCTTCCCCTGCGGCCTGTATGTTCCCGCGCCCGCGTATGCCTTCACGAAGCAGTCCTGCGCCGCCTCCTCCGCGTCGTGCCGGTTTTTCAGCATGGACAGCGCGAATGCGTATACCGCCGCGTTGGCAATGTTATAAAGCGGCTCCATGGCTGCCGCGTCGCCGTTTGCCAGGCGGGCTATGCATCGCTCCATCGTTTCGCGTTCGTCCGCGCTCTGCGGGGCAACGGTATTAAGGCATATCAGCATCGTTCAGCGCTCCTTTCATAATGTAAACGGAAAAACGCCGCGTTTTATTGCGGCAAGGATAAAATTTATTATAGCACAATAAAATGGGACGCGATTATGAACCGCGTCCCGTTGCTTTGCAAGCCTTTTACTTATTCGCCAGCATTTCCTTGGTTTTCATAAGCCGCGTCAGGTTGCCGCGCTCGTTTTCGTCCAGCTTCATGGTTATGGCGTGGATAGCCTCGTCAAACTGGGGAATCATAACGTACTCAAGCGCGTTCACGCGGCGGCGGGTCTTTTCAATCTCGTCCGCAAGGCGGTTGCATATCTTTTCAACCTCCGCAAGCTCAATCAGCAGCGGCAGCAGCTCGCTGAACCGCTTCACCGCGCCGTCCAGCTCCGCACCGGTGTTGGCCATGCCGTAGGGCAGCTCTATCGCGTCCGTGCCTGCAACAAGGTCAAGCTTGGGCGCCTGCACGCCGAGCACCTGCTGCGTGCCTACCGTTATTTTGGCAGGGCGGGCGGGGTAGCACAGCGCTTCCTCTATATCCGCGTTGCCCATGCCCGCGCGCGCCAGCACAAAGCTTTGCATAGCCTGCCCAAGCTTTTCTTCCACCTGCTCGCGCAGTTCCTTGTTCCGCCTGACGTATATTATGAAGCGGCGCACCATTTCGTCCCGCTTGTCCTTCATCAGCTTATGACCGCGGACGGCGACCTTCTTTTTCTTTTTCAGGTTGGAAAGCTCCATCCTTGTGGGCTTTACCTGCAATGCAGCCATAGTTCGCCTCCTTTGCTATGCCGTGCGGCTTATTCTTCCGCCTTGGGCAGATATTTGTCCAAATATTCGTCCCTTATGCGCTTCAATTCCGTGCGCGGCAGTATGGACAAAAGCTGCCAGCCTATGTTCAGCGTTTCCTCTATGGTGCGGTTGGTGTAATACCCTTGGGAAACGTACTGCTCTTCAAACGCATCGGCAAACTTTGCGTAAAGCTTATCCGTGTCGCTCAGCGCCGCGTCGCCCAGTATTACGGCCAGCTCCTTCGCGTCCTTACCGCGGGAATACGCGGCGAAAAGCTGATTCATTGTGTCCGCGTGGTCCTCGCGCGTTTTGCCCCTGCCTATGCCCTTGTCCTTCAATCGGCTCAGCGAAGGCAGCACGTTTATGGGCGGCGTAATGCCGCGGCGGTGCAGCTCGCGCGAAAGGATTATCTGCCCTTCGGTAATGTAGCCGGTCAGATCGGGTATGGGGTGGGTAATGTCGTCCTCGGGCATGGAGAGTATGGGTATCATGGTTATCGAACCCTTGTTGTCCTTTATCCTGCCCGCGCGCTCATACATGGTGGCAAGGTCGGTATAAAGATAGCCCGGGTAACCCCTGCGGCCCGGAACCTCCTTACGGGCGGCGGAAACCTCGCGCAGGGCCTCGGCATAGTTGGTTATGTCCGTAATTATAACAAGCACGTGCATGCCGAGATCGTATGCCAGATATTCCGCGGCGGTTATTGCCATGCGCGGCGTGGCGATGCGCTCTATGGCGGGGTCGTTTGCAAGGTTGACGAACGTTACCGTGCGGTCTATTGCGCCGGTGGAACGGAAATCGTTTATGAAGAAGTCCGCTTCCTCAAACGTTATGCCGACAGCCGCGAAAACAACCGCGAAGCTTTCGTCCGCGCCCAATACCTTCGCCTGGCGCGCAATCTGCGCGGCAAGCTGCGCGTGCGGCAGGCCGCTGCCGGAGAATACGGGAAGCTTCTGTCCCCTTACAAGCGTATTCAGTCCGTCTATCGCGCTTATGCCCGTCTGAATAAATTCGGAAGGATAGTCGCGCGCGGCGGGGTTTATGGGCGCGCCGTTTATGTCCATGCGCTTTTGGGCAATCAGCGGCTCGCCGTCGTCCTTGGGGCGGCCCATGCCGTCAAAAACCCTGCCCAGCATGTCGGGCGCCACGGCAAGCTCTATGCTGTGCCCCAAAAAGCGCGCCTTGGAATCGCTTATCCTCAGGCCCTGCGAGCCTTCAAAAAGCTGAAGCAGCGCTTTATCCTGATTTATTTCCAGCACCCTGCCGCGGCGTATTTCGCCGTTGGCCTGCTCTATTTCAACCAGCTCGTCGTACTTAACGCCCTCCACGCCTTCAACCATCATCAGCGGGCCTACGACTTCCTTTATTGTGCGGTATTCTTTACGCATCCTCGTTACCTCCGTCCGTAAGGCTCCTTATTTCGGAATTGAGCTCGGCCATTATTTCGTCATAGCGCGCCTTGGTTTCGCTTTCCGGAACGTATTTCAGCCTGCCTATGGCCTCGCGCACGGGCAGCGTGCTCAATTTATTGAAGCTTGCGCCGTTTTCAAGCGCGTCCTTGCCCAAATCGTAATAGGCAAGTATGGTTTTTAGCATCATGCACTGCTTTTCGGGGGAGGTGTAGGTATCCACCTCGTGGAAAGCGTTCTGGTGCAGATAATCCTCGCGTATGCTGCGCGCGGCCTCAAGCGTGAGCCTGTCGGCAAAGCTGAGCGCGTCTATACCCACAAGGCGGACTATTTCCTCAAGCTCGCTCTCCTCCTGAAGTATGGTCATGGTGCGCTTTACCATGCCGGCCCATTCGCCGCTCACGTTGCGGTCGAACCAGTTTTCCAGCCTGTCAAGATAAAGCGAATAGCTTTGCAGCCAGTCTATCGCGGGGAAGTGGCGCGCGTAGGCAAGCTTGCTTGAAAGTCCCCAGTATACCTTAACTATTCTAAGCGTTGCCTGCGATACGGGCTCGCTTATGTCTCCGCCCGGGGGTGAAACCGCGCCTATGGCGGTTATTGCGCCGGTGCGCCCTTCCTTGCCCAGCGCCCTTACGCAGCCCGCGCGCTCATAGAACTCCGCAAGGCGGCTCGATAGATACGCGGGGTAGCCTTCTTCGCCGGGCATTTCCTCAAGGCGGCCGCTCATTTCGCGCAGCGCCTCCGCCCAGCGGCTGGTGGAATCCGCCATTATGGCCACCTTATAGCCCATGTCGCGGAAATATTCGGCTATCGTTATGCCGGTATATATGCTTGCCTCGCGCGCGGCCACGGGCATGTCCGACGTGTTTGCTATAAGCACCGTGCGCTTCATAAGGCTCAGCCCCGTGCGCGGGTCCTTGAGTTCGGGGAACTCCATAAGCACGTCCGTCATTTCGTTGCCGCGTTCGCCGCAGCCAACGTATACTATAATGTCCGCATCGGCCCACTTGGCAAGCTGATGCTGCACAACGGTCTTTCCGCTGCCGAACGGCCCGGGAACCGCCGCCACGCCGCCCTTTGCAACGGGGAACAGCGTGTCTATTACCCTTTGGCCCGTTACCATCGGCTCCGTGGGGGCAAGCTTTTCCTTATAGGGCCTGCCGCGGCGCACGGGCCACTTCTGGAGCATGGGCAGCTCTATTTCGCCCTTATCGGTAGCGATTTTCGCTATCGGCTCAAGCACGTTCGCTTCGCCCGAATATATCCACGTTACCTTGCCGCTTACGCCGTTGGGCACCATTATCTTATGCAGCACCGCTTCCGTTTCCTGCACTGTGCCCAGCACGTCGCCCGCGCTCACTTCGTCGCCCACGTTTGCAACGGGAACAAAGTTCCAAAGCTTTTCGTGGTCAATGGCGTTTACGCTTATGCCGCGGTTTATTCTGTCTCCCGCCTGCTCGCGTATAACGTTCAGGGGGCGCTGTATGCCGTCGTATATCGATTCTATAAGCCCCGGCGCAAGCTCAACGCTCAGCGGCGCGCCGGTGGATTCAACCGGCTCTCCCGGGCCTATGCCGCCCGTTTCTTCATATACCTGTATGCTCGCGCGGTCAGAGCGCAGCTCTATAACCTCGCCGATCAACTTTTTTTCACTAACGCGCACCACGTCGTACATCTGCACGTCCGCCATGCCGTCGGCCACTATAAGGGGGCCCGATACCTTTACTATGGTTCCTTTTATTGCCATTTGCCGCTCCTTATCAATTAAATAATATGTCTGCGCCTATCGCCTTTTCAACGTTGCTCTTTATCTGCGCCATGGCAACGCCCGTGCTGCCGTGCGAATCGGGAATGGGGATTATCGCCGGCACGGATTCGCGCTTGTATTGTTCCACTGCCTCGCCGCACTGCGCAAAGAGCGGCTCCGTTATGAATATCACCTTTACGCCGCCCTTGGCAAGCCTGTGTATGCGCCGCGTCGCCGCCGCGCCGTCCGTTTCCGCGAACACGGCAAGCCCCGCCGCCTTTGCAAGCAGCACGCTGTCGCGGTCGCCAATCATGGCTATTTCATGGAAATCATTCGCCATAAAGCATCCTCATCCTTTCCGCGATAACGTCCGCGCCAAGCCTGTTCCTCAGCGCCGTCATAATAAGCCTTACAACCTTCGCCTCCTGCCGCTTTGCAAGCAGGAACCCAATTACGGGCGCGATGGTGTCAATGTCGTTCTTCCCGCGGGAGGCTAAGCGCATGAGCGCATTGTCCCGCGCCCGCTCGAGCGCAGCCGCGTCTCCGCTTTGGGCGTATTCTTCAAGCGCCCTTTGAAGCTCCGCCTTCATTTCGCCCGCGGGCAGGCTTTTTGCATAGCCTTCGCCCATGTGGCTTTGGTAGGCTTTTACTATCGCCTTTGGGTCGATGTCCCCGCCCGTGAGCAGCAGCGTTTCAAGCCGCTTCTCGTCCGCGCCAAGCGCCTTCATGCGCGCCATGGCGATAAGATTGTCGAAATCGCACGTCGCCTTAAAATATGCCGTTACGAACGCATTGCCCGCCGCAAGCGCGTGGTCGATATATCCTTGGTCTATTATGGTGCTTATGCGCGCGGGGTCTATGCGCCCGGCGGCTATCTCGGCCTCCGCCCTGTCCATAGCCGCGGCCATCTTTTCGGGCAGGGGCTTATAGTCCTTCGCCTGCACCATGCGCATCAGCTCCTTCGGCTCATAAAGCCCGCCGTGGGCATAAATTCCGCCCGCGTCCGCGCCGATAAGCCTGCGCTTGAGGAACAGCTTCAGGTTCGTTGCATCCGCGCCCAGGAAGAATATGTCCGTCAGCCTTTCGTCCGTGGTCACTTCTTTTATGAGCGCGTTCGTCCGCTCAAGCTCGCTTTCTATAAGCGCCTCGCTGTCCATATATTCGGCGTCCGGCTTGGCGCCGTAGCCCATTTCCGTAAGCGTGCGCCAGGCTTCCTCCGCCGTGCCCTCGCTCATTCGCTTTACCGTTTCGCGGTCTATAAGGCTGCGCTCACGCGAGCGTATGCGCGAAACGGCGTAAATTGCGCTGTTCTGTGGCATGATCGTGTTACCGCCTTCCTTTTAGACTTTATCGCTCAAACAGTATTCCGGCTACCGCGCTTTCCTCCGCCGCGCGCACTTCCCTGAGCACCGCCGCGAAGGAGCAGTTCTTCTCGTATCCCGCGGCCTTCAGTATAAAGCCGCCGGTAATGTCAGCATCCGCCGGAGCAATCGTAAGCGGGGCGCGGTTGCTTTGGGCAAGCGCGGCGTTCACCTCGGCAAGCACGCTTTTCACATTTGCTTCGTCACGCGCGGCGGGGATTATCGTTTCTCCGCCTTCCGCTTCGCGTATGAGCAGCGCCTTTATCAGCGCGCTTCGCTCAGCGTCGCTCTTTTGCTCCATGCGCTCCGCCGCCAGCGCAAACGCTTCGTCTATCAGCGCGCGCTTTACCTTCAGCGCGTATTTGCGCGAATCAAGCGCGGCGTTGGTGCGGCTTTTTTCCTGCGCCGCGTCGTTGAGCCGCTTTGTTTTAAGCTCCGTTTCGTTTTCTGTGCGGAAGCATTCGTCCTTGGCTATCAGCGCTATGCGCTCGGCCTCCTTGTCGGCGTCCGCAAGGGCTGTGTCGGCTTCGGCCTGCGCGTCCGCCAATATGCGCCCTATCAGCGCATCTGCACCCGAATTGTTGTTTGCCATGTTTGGTTTCCTCCCCACGCAAAAATTACGCGAAGAGCACCAGGAACACGCTGACTATAAGCGAAAGCAGCGCGTAGGTTTCAACCATCAGCGCAAGCATCATGCCGTTGCCGAAGCCGTCGGCGCGCTTTGCAAGCATCTGTATGCCGGCTGCGGAAACCTTACCCTGATGTATGGCGGAAAGCAGACCGCCGAAGCCCACCGGCAAGCTGGCCGCGAAGTACGCAAGGCCGCGGCTGAAGGTTATTGATTCGGTGCTGCCGCCGAGAAGGCCGGAGAATATGAGTATAAGTATGGATACGGCGAAACCGTATATGCCCTGAGAACCGGGCAGCAGCTCAAGCACCAGGCAGTTACCGAAACGCTCCGGCTGATCGGCTATAACGCCGGCGGCGGCCTGACCGGCCTTGCCCACGCCTATGGCGGAGCCTATGCCCGAAAGTATGGCCGAAAGCGCAACGCCGAGACCCGTGAAGAATATGCCGAGTTCGTTTGAAGTAAGGGTGGAAAAAATACTGCCTTCCATTTTTAATGTTCCTCCTGAAAAAATTGTTGTAATTGGTTATTATTTCATCCCGCCATGGCGGGTTAAACGCAAATTATTCCGCGCCGGAATCTATAACGTTCACGGTGTCCGTATTCATGGCGAGCGGCTTGAACTTAACGCCGTCCGCTTCATAGAACTTGCCGAAAAACTCAATGAACTGAAGCCTTGCCGTGTGCGCGAACGCGCCCAGCGTATTTATGAAAAGGCTGAACATGTGCAGCGCGATAAGCAGCGCCGCCGCCAGTATAAAGCCTATCACAATGCCTATTATGCCAAGCCCGCCCAGCGCATCATATACCATGCCGCCTATAAGATTGAACACCATGCCCATCGCGCCCGAAACAAGGCCAAGCGCGAATATTCGCACATAGGAGAGAATATCGCTCAAGTACCCCGTTATGTTATAAAGCGCGCTCAAGCCTTTGCCAAGGCGAAGTATGGGGTTCTTTACCGACCGGCCGGAGAACAGCAGCAGCATGCCGCCGCCAAGGGCTATGAGTACGAGCGATACCGTCTTTATCGCGGGCGCGGCAAAGAGCAGTATAAGCCCCGTCAAAAGCAGCATCCAGCTAAGCTGATCGAATATGGCGCTCTGCGGGTCGCCATCGCGGAAGCACATATACATTTTCACGATTATGCCCGTGTACATATGCACTATGCCCAGCCCGCAGGAAAGCAGCATCATCTGCATAACGTCCGTCATGGGATCGAACAGCAGGGGGAATACGGTGGTATTGAACAGATCGTTCCATTCAACGCCGAAGAACGTGCCTATAAACGGCGCGCACAGCATAGTTGAAAGTCCGCCGTAGGTTATCACCTTAACGAGCTTCGCCGTGTCCCCTTTGGGCTTTAGGAAGCGGGTGAATAGCAGCCCGCCTATGAAAAGCAGCATGCCGTACCCAAAGTCTGACAGCATCATGCCGAAAAACAAAAAGTAAAACGGCGCCATGACCGCCGCCGCGTCCACCCCGCGATACGAGGGCAGCGCGTACATTTCGGTTATGACCTCAAACGGCTCGATCAGCTTTTTGTTCTTCGTGGCCGTGGGCGGGTTTTCGTCGGCGTAAGGATCGCGCGTTTCGATATAATATGCGTCCGTAACGCTCGATACCGCAAGCTGAATTTCGTCCAGCTTGTCCGCACGCGCCCAGCCGTCCAGTATATATGCATACTGCGTGGACTTGAGCGCCGTTTCGCCCTCCGCGCGCTGCTTTTCTATGGCGTATGCGTCCGCAGCCATGTCAAGCCGGCTGCGCTTCTCCGCTGCTGCCGTCAGCTCGGATGCTATCCTGTAAAGCTCCGCCTCTGTCGCGTCCATCTGCTTTGCGGCTTTTTCCATGTTCTCGCTCGCCGTGCCGGTAAGCTTAGGTGGTATGAACTCATTGAAGCCCGCGTCCTTAACGTAGCGCAGTATGGCGTCCCGCTCGTCCCTGTTGCAGGCTATAACAACTGCCGTAAGGTTTTCGTTCGGGTATGCTTCAAGGCCGATGTGCGTATCGAGTGCTGCTTCAATATTATCCACTGCGTCCATCACCTTCGCGTCCGCCGTGCCAAGTATGTATGCTATGTGCTTGGTGGAATGTATGGCCTCAAGCGGGGTCAGCATCTCGCGGAATGGCTCAAGCTGCGCCCTCAGCGCCGCCAGCCTTTCAAACTCCGCCCGCTTCTCTGCCTGCTCCGCTTCCAGCTTTTCTATGCTTTGGCAAAGCGCGTCGCCCTCCGGCTGAATGGCTTCAAGCTGAGCCTCGGTGCACTGCGGGGTGGGGGAGAGCATGGGCTTTTTATAATATGGCTTTATGGCCCTGCGTGCGGCGTTAAGCCTGTCCGCCTTGGCGGTAAGCTGCCTAAGCTTTTCGCTGTCGGTCAGCTCCCCTTCGGAAATAAGCTGCACCGCGCCCAGCCTTTGCAGCGCCTTCAGGGTGCTTTCCTTTTCGCAGGATAGGCCGATAAGCGTGAGCCGCTTCATTGGAACTATCATGCCTGTCCCGCCTTTCCTATTATATATTCCGCAGCCGCGTAAAGCTTCTTCGCCGCTGCGGCGCGCTCGCTATCCGCGCGTTCGGCGTTTTCGGCCATTATCGCGTCAAAAAGCTTCTGCCCTTCGGCTTCGGCCTGCTTTTCCGCTTCTGCCAGCTTTGCGCGCTGCTCTGCGCGTGCGTCCGCGGTGGCCTTGTCCGCCGCCTGCTGCGCCGCGTCTATGCGTGCGCGCGCATCCGCCGCTGCCTGCTTCTTTATCGCCGCGGCCCGTTCCTCCGCCGCCGCGATGCGTTCAATCATGGTTGCCAAGGCATTTTCCTCCTTTTGCTTATAATTATGCCATAAGCAGCGCTTATTATAAAGAGCTGCCATATATGGCATATCAGTGCATGCTCCGTTGCATAAACCCGATGTTAAGGCAACTATGCCTATTATCATTATACTTAACGGAATGTTTATTTGCAAGCGGCTAAAGCCGTGTTTTATCGTTTGTTATGTATTTATCGGCGAATGCTCCCGTTAAGCCTGCGATTTAGGGGAGCTTTACGTTTGTGTATAAATAATAACGCCTTATTATAAGCATTTGCTATATTTCGGTTGCTTAGCCCTTTTCGCCCAAAGCGTGCTATGCTATAATATATATTTATGTGTAAATATATGCCGGGAAGGTGAGAACGATGGCGATAGACGAACGCGAAAGGCCGGTGCTGGAGCTGCTTGACGAAATGGGCATACAGTACCGCCGCTACGAGCATCCCTGTGCGCGCACGATGCACGACTGCGAAGGCATAGGCGCGGACATAGGGGCGCAGCATTTTAAGAATCTGTTTTTGTGCAACCGCAGCGGCACAAAATTTTATCTTTTGCTGATATGCGCGGACAAGCCGTTCAGGACGGGGGATGTTTCAAGGCAGCTTGGTTCGTCGCGGCTGAGCTTTTGCTCCGATGCGCAGCTTATGGACAAGCTGGGGCTTGTTGCGGGCAGCGTAACGCCTATGGCGCTTTACCGCGAAAGCGCAAGGGACGTTGTGGTGGCTATTGACGAGGATATTTTTGATATGAACATGGTGTGCGTGCATCCGTGCGTGGCCACGGCGTCGCTCGCAATAAGCATGGAGGACCTGCTTAAATATATAGGAAGGACCGGCAACGAAATAAAGCGCGTGCATATAGAGTGAAACGGGCAAAAATTCTTGACAATAGGGACAATATTAAAGATAATGATATGTACCGCCATAGGCGGAAAATTTTTTTATTTTTGAAAGGACGTGAAAAGGATATGGAAGAAGCCAAGCTTGCACCAAAAAACTTTATAGAGGAGTTTATACAGCAGGACATTCAGGAGAAGGGACTTTCCCATATCCAGACCCGCTTCCCGCCGGAGCCTAACGGCTATTTGCACATTGGCCATGTTAAGGCGTTGTACATAGACTTTTCCATGGCGGAAAAGTTCGGCGGCAAGTGCAATCTGCGCTTTGACGACACAAACCCCACCAAGGAGAAGGAGGAGTTTGTGGACGCGATAGAATACGACATACGCTGGCTGGGCTTTAACTGGGACAAGCTGTGCTACGGCAGCGATTATTTTGACGATTGCTTTGAATACGCCGTGAAGCTCATCAAAAAGGGCGCGGCTTACGTTGACGATCTTTCAAAGGACGAAATGCGCGAATACCGCGGCACGCTGACCGAACCCGGCAAAAACTCGCCCTATCGCGACAGGAGCGTTGAGGAGAACCTTGATCTGTTCTGCCGCATGCGCAACGGCGAATTCGAGGACGGCGCGCGCACACTCCGCGCCAAGATAGACATGGCCAGCCCCAACATAAACATGCGCGATCCTGCCATATACCGCATAAAGCATGTGCCGCATCATCATACCGGCACAAAATGGTGCATCTATCCCATGTATGACTTTGCGCATCCCATTCAGGACGCCATCGAGGGCATAACCCATTCCCTCTGCTCCCTTGAATACGAGGCGCACAGGCCGCTTTACAACTGGGTAGTTGAACAGTGCGAATTTGAACATAAGCCCAGGCAGATTGAGTTCGCGCGGCTCAATCTGACCAATACCATAATGAGCAAGCGCTATCTCAGGCGCCTTGTGGAGGAGCATTACGTTTCCGGCTGGGACGATCCGCGCATGCCCACCCTTTGCGCGCTGCGCCGCCGCGGCTATACGCCAGAGGCCATAAAGGATTTCCTTAACAGGATAGGCGTTGCCAAGGCGGACAGCATAGTGGACAGCGCAATGCTTGAACATTGCCTGAGGGAGGATCTTAACGCCAAGGCGTACCGTATGTGCGCCGTGCTTGACCCAATAAAGCTTGTTATAGAAAACTGGCCGGAGGATAAGGAAGAAGATGTAGAGCTTGAAAACCTGCCCGGCAGCGAAACCGCAGGCACGCGCAGGGTGGCGTTTGGTAAGGAGCTTTACATTGAGCGGGACGACTTTTCCTATGACCCGCCCAAGAAGTATTTCCGCCTGAAGCCCGATGGCGAGGTGCGGCTCAAGGGCGCATACATAGTAAAATGCACCCGCTACGAAACCGACGAAAACGGCAGCGTTACAACCGTTTACTGCACATACGATCCCGAAACCCGCAGCGGCGAATGCGAGCGCAAGGTGAAGGGCACGCTGCATTGGGTAAACGCCAAAGCCGCGTCCCCCGCGGAGTTCCGCCTGTATGAGGCCATGATGCTGGACGATCCTAACGACGGCGTGGAGCGCGACTTTGTGGAGCTGATGAACCCCGATTCAATCACCGTAAAGCACGGCTACGTTGAACCCGCCCTTGCCGCGGCCAAGCCCGGGGACAAGTTCCAGTTCATGCGCATAGGCTACTTCTGCACCGACCTTGACCACACGAGCGAGCACCCCGTGTTCAACCGCGCAGTCGGGCTGAAGGATAGTTTTAAGATGTAAGGATGGGGATTACCCCGAAAGGCGCCACCGCTTGCGGGGGAGCTGTCTGTGAGCGATAGTGAACAGACTGAGGGGGAATAACTCGCGGCACATGGCTTTTTAGCTGCACCCCTTTCGGCACTTCGTGCCACTTTCCCCGCTTGCGGGGACAGCTTTTGGAAACGACGTATTGACTGAGGGGTTGCGACAAGCAAAAAGAGGCTTAACACTCAGATTATTATTTCATAGGGAGACACACAAATGGCTGATATGGTCAGAACACGATTTGCCCCGTCCCCGACGGGGTATATGCACATAGGCAACCTCAGGAGCGCGCTTTACACTTGGCTGTATGCGCGCCACCATGGCGGCAAATTCATACTGCGCATTGAGGATACCGACCGCAACCGCTATGTTGAGGGCGCGACGGAGGTTATTTACCGCACGCTTAAAAGCATAGGCATGAACTGGGACGAAGGCCCGGACGTGGGCGGCGAATTCGGCCCGTATGTGCAGAGCGAAAGGAAGGATATGTATCTGCCCTACGCAAAGCAGCTTGTTGAAATGGGCAAGGCTTATTATTGCTTCTGCACCAACGAAGAGCTGGACGCGCGCCGCGCCGCCGCCGCCGAAAGGGGCGAAACGTTTAAGTACGACAAGCATTGCCTGCATATGGATAAGGCGGAAGTTGAGCGGCGCCTTGCCGCGGGAGAGCCTTATGTTATCCGCCAGAACGTGCCCGAGCATGGCGAGGCCAGCTTTGACGACGCCATATACGGCCACATAAAGGTGGATTGCGCGGAGCTTGACGACATGATACTCATTAAGGCGGACGGCATGCCCACCTATAACTTTGCAAACGTTATAGACGACCATACCATGGGCATAACCCACGTTATGCGTGGCATGGAATATCTTTCCTCCACGCCCAAGTACAATCTGCTTTATGATGCTTTCGGCTGGGAAAAGCCCGTGTATATTCACATGACAAGCATTATGCGCGATGCGCAGCATAAGCTTTCCAAGCGCGATGGCGACGCATATTTTGAAGATTATCTTGCCAAGGGCTATCTGAAGGACGCGATAGTCAATTACGTTGCCCTTCTTGGCTGGAACCCGGGCGACGACAGGGAGTTCTTTACCCTTGACGAGCTTGTGGAGGCGTTTGATGTATCGGGCATGAGCAAGTCCCCGGCTATATTCGATGTTGCAAAGCTCACCTGGATGAACGCCGAATATATCCGCCGCATGAGCGCGGAGGAGTTCGACGCGGCGGCCGAGCCGTGGTACGAAAAGGCCGGCATAGCCCATATGGATAAGGGCGTGCTGCGCCGCATTTTGCAGCCCAGACTTGAAATATTCTCCCAGATGGCGGATATAACCGACTTCCTTACCAAAATGGACGAGGAATTCGACATTGCGCTTTTCACCAACAAAAAGTCCAAGACAAACGCGGAGGTCTCGGCGCGGGTGCTTGATATGACAATACCCGCGCTTGAGGCGCTGCCCACTTGGGAAGAAGAAAGCCTGCACAGCCTGCTTATAGGCATGGCGGAAGCCAATGGCATGAAGAACGGCACGCTGCTTTGGCCCGTGCGCATAGGCATGGCGGGCAAGGCCGTTACCCCCGGCGGCGCGATAGAGATAGCAGTGCTCCTGGGCAGGGAAGAAAGCCTTAGAAGGCTCAGGCTCAGCCGCGCGCGCCTGAACGCCGCGCTGTAAGGCGAGGGATATACAAACAGCTGTATTGCGGGTTTTGAGGATAGGCATTACTTATGTATTACGCAGACGAAAAGCAGCTTATAGACATGTGGCGCTTTGAAGAGCAGTTCCCGTTTGGCGGATGGGAGCTGATGCACCTTGACGGGCGGTGGGAAAGCGAACCGCTCCCGTGGGATTACCGCGAAGAGGTGCTGATGCGGCTAAAGGATACGGACATGCTCCTTGATATGGACACGGGCGACGGCGGCTTCCTCCTTAGCCTTAGGCATCCGTATGAGCTTACCTGCGCCACCGAATCGGACGAGCGGGATTATGAAAGCTGCGTGGAGCAGCTTGCCCCCCTTGGCATACGGACAATGTTCTGCAACGTGGACGAAGAGGAGCTGCCCTTTGAAGACGATATGTTCGACATGGTGTTGAGCCGCCATGGCGGATATATGATAGAAGAACTGTTCCGCGTGCTCAAGCCCGGCGGATTGTTCATAACCGAACAGATTGGCCAGCGGGACAACCGCGCCCTTTCGCGCCGGCTTTTGCCGGAATATGAACCGCCGTTCCCGGGGCATTGCCTTAAAAACGCGGCGGAAGCCTTCCGCGGGTACGGGTTCAATATTCTCTATGGGCAGGAGTATTTTCCAAAGCTAAGGTTCAATGACGTTGGCGCGCTTGCCTACTTTGCGCACATAGTGGGCTGGGAATTTCCCGGCTTTTCGGTGGACAGGTGCCGGCGCGAGCTGCTTGCTCTCAATGAAGAGGTGCAGGAGATGGGCTTCATAGAAAGCCTTCAGCACCGCTTCATATTGGTTGCGCAGAAGATACAGACGAGATAACATACAAAGCCATCGGTCAATCCGGTGGCTTTTGCTTGACAGCGCCATTGCGCATTTGATATACTTAATTCAATCAATAACACCGTGAATGGAGAGGTTCGATGAAAATTCGCATCTGGTTGGCCCTTTAGCGGCACGAACAGTTGAATACCTTTGCATATTACTGCTTTATGTGACGTAATATTCCCATCGCAGCTTTTTTGTTCTGTGCCGAATCAATTCCAAATCAACGCCGTTGCCGTTTTGCCTTTCGGGAGCCAAACGGCTGCTTATGAACAAAAAAAGAAAGAAAGGTGCGAATTGCCGGCCTGCTGCGGGCGCCGGCAAAAGCAGTATAATACAATGAAAAATATAATAAAAGCCCATCTGAAGCCGTTGGCGGCTTGCCTTGTTTTCGTATTCGTTGCCGGACTTGCCGGAACATATGAGCAGTTTTTGAAGGGAGAGCTGCTGGACGCCGCGCTTGAGGGCATATCGTCGGACGTGTTCAGGCTTTCGGCCGCATTCTTCGCCGTTGTGGCGGTTGAGCTGGCCGCGTATTACGGCTACGATTATTTCCGCGGGCGCTTTTCCGTTGCAAACAAAAATTCCATGCGCAGCCGGTTCTTTGATTGGCTGCTGGCGCGCAGTCCGATAGAGATTATGAGCGTGCAGCAGGGCGAATTCGTCGCGCAGTACACCGACCAAATAGACCAGGTCAACGACGGCTATCTCGACAACATTCCCCTGCTGATAGAGATTTCCTCAAAGGCGGTAACGGTAAGCGCGGCGCTGTTCTGGTTGGATTACCGCATAGCCGTTCTGACGCTGTTTTTGCTGACCATGCCGCTGTATGTGCCCAAGCTTATAGAAAAAAGGCTTCAAAATGCCAAAAAGGAAAGCATAGACAGCTTCCAAAAGCATCTTGGAAATATTGTGGAATGGCTTTCGGGGTTTGAGCTTATAAAAAACTATTCCATCGAAAGGGTCATACGCTCTAAATTTCAAAAAAGCAACGATGATGTTTCGGCCAAGCTGTTCCGCTTCAAAAGGATAACCTATTTATCAAAAACCATTACCGCGCTATTGTCCTATATGAGCCATTTCATAGTAATAGTGGCTACGGCGGCGCTCGTTTTAAGCGGGGAGTTTTCCGCGGGCGATTTCTTTATCGCAGTCGGTCTTATAGACCAGCTTTCATACCCCATAATTGCCATTTCCGTATATTTGCAGGAGTTTTTAAGCACAAAGCCCCTTATAAAAAAGCTTGAGGCGCTCTTTGAACAGACGGCGGAGGACGGCAAAAGGACGCTGGATATTCCGAATATTGACAGCGTGGCCTTCAGGCACGTCTGCTTCGGCTATGGGGATGCGGCGCCCTTATTGAATGATTTTTCGCTTACGGTGAATGCGGGCGAAAAATGCATCATTACGGGGCAGAGCGGTTCGGGCAAGTCAACAAGCATGAATCTGTTGCTTGGGTATTACGAACCCCGCAGCGGCGAAATACTGATAAACGGCGCAAACGCCTTTTGCGTGAAAGGGCTGAATGAAAGGATAGCCATTATGCGGCAGGATCCCGTTCTGTTCAACGATACCCTGCGCAACAACCTTACCATGTATCGTGATATGGGCGATGATGAGCTTATTGCGCTGCTGCAAAAGCTGAATCTAAGCAAATTCGCATCGCGGGAGGGGCTGAACGCCATAATCAGCGAGGGCGGCAGCAACCTTTCGGGCGGCGAGCGCAAAAGGATAGCGCTTGCCCGAACATTGCTGCGCAAGGCTCCCATCACCATAATTGACGAGCCGCTTGCCAACGTGGATTCGGAAACCGCCGAAAAAATCGAGGATATCCTCAGCGAATTATCGGGCGGGATCGTTTTTGTCATCACGCATCATTTTTCGGATGACAAGAAAAAAGCTTTTGCAAAGGAGTTCCGCTTAGGGGCATAACCGCACGGAACGCGGCAGAACCGCAGGGGCAGGGCATATCGTGAGGCAGCCCACTCAAGCGCCAACCGTAACCGGCAAAATATAACCCTCCGTATGCACCAAGGCGTGCGGAGGGTTTTGCTGTATGCGTAAATTAAGCCGTTGCGGGGCGCGGAGCGGTGGTTAGGCTTCGCCGCCCGTTTTATGCGGGGATGCTTTTTTTGAAATTGCTTTGTTGCATAGAATGAACGAACGCAGGCGTATGGATTTTGTCGGTTCGGCAAATCGGGCATTATAAGGCCAATACCGCATCCAGACACAATGTAAGCGCATATTCGTATGCATTGCCGCCCCAATGCCGTTCGTCGTATTTATCAACATCGGCAAGGCTATCTGCCGTATATAATATCATTCCAAATGTAGCTTTTCTGAAAGCCGCACACGCCGAAAGCGCCGAACATTCCATTTCTACAACGGAGCAGCCTTCGCTTTTACGATACTCTACTTTTTCTTTTGTTTCACGGAAAAAGCCGTCTGTTGACCATGTTATGACCTCCTGATATTTCATACGGTGCTCAAGCACCGTTTTTTCAATAGCCTTTCTTGCTCTTTTGCTGATTTCCATAAAGCGTGAAGGCGGCGCATAGTGATATGATGTTCCTTCATCACGCAATGCTTTACTTGGTATAAGAAACGTGCTTTCCTCAAAATGCTCAAGGGCGCCGCAGCTGCCGGCGGAAATGATTTCGCAGACCCCATAGCCTATTAGCCAATCAAGTATTTGAACAGCCGCCGCCGCACCGACGGGGGCTTGACAAAGAACGATTTCCTCCCCTTTATATTTGGTTATATAAACAGGGTAATTCTTGGTGGCGCTGATGAACGACGATACTTGTTTGGCATCGGTTTTGTAAGCATACTCGTCTATATAATTGCCAAGGAATGCAAACACGCATTTCTTAGGAAGCTTGAGATTCAAATTTTCATGAACGGGGCTTATTACTGCCTTTTGCTCCGTATCAAACTCCAATATAGGTATATCGTTTTTTATAATTCCCATGCCTCTACCCCGCAAATACTGAAAAACTCAATTAAGACCGAAGCCTGTCAAGTACGCAGCTTTAACTAAAGCATACCATGCAAATACGAACAAGTCTACCGCCTGCGCATAAAAACGCCCGAAGCTTTTTGCTGCGGGCGCTTTCAATGTCAATTATGCTGTTCGGCCTTTCGGCTTCGGGGTCATTAGGCTCCCCTTTCGCCGAAATCATGCGCTTATGCGCCTATACGCCTCAGTCCACCCTTTCATCGCCCCAGAAGAACAGCGCAACCGTGCCGGGGCCGGTATGGCTGCCGATGGTGGTGCCTATGCTGTTTATCAGAACCTTGCCGTTAAGGTGCGGGAACGCGGCCTCAACCTTGTCCGCAACGTAGCGCGCATCGTCCATGCAGGCGGATTCGGAAATATAGCACTTGCCGGAATAGTCAAGCCCGTTTTCGGCATGCTCTGTCATCTTGTCAACTATTGCGTTGAGCACCTTTTTCTTGCCGCGGATTTTATAGCGCGGGATAAGGCGGCCCAGGTTATCCATGTTCAGCAGGGGGCAAATGTTCAGCACCGTGCCGAACCAGCCCGCGGCCTTGGATATGCGCCCGCCCTTAACGTAAAACGTAAGGTCGGTGGAAAGGAACCAATGGTGCAGGCGCAGCCTGTTCGCCATTGCCCAGTCGTAAACCTCGTCTATGCTCCTGCCCTCGTCGCGAAGGTCGGCAAGCTTATCCATAATAAGGCCGTAGCCGGAGGACGCGCCAAGGGAGTCCACGATGAGTATCTTGCGCTCGGGATATTTTTCGCTCAGCTCCTTTGCGGCAAGCGTTGCGCTGTTGCTCACGCCGGAAATGCCGCTTGAAAGGGAAACGTGCAGAATGTCCTTGCCTTCTTCAAGGAAGGGGGTGAAGTAGGCAATAAATTCATCCGTATTTATCTGGCTTGTGCGGGTTTCGGCGCCGTTTGCCATTGCGGCATAGAACTTATCGAACGGGATCGATTCGCCAAGGTCGTCCGGATATGCCTTGCCGTCAAGGAAAAAGTGGAAGCAGATATAATGAATATCCCTGGATTCGAAATGCTCGCGCGAAAGGTCCGCCGTGGAGCAGCAGCTAAGAATATATGCCATAGGTAATCCTCCTTGGATCAAACGTATCTAATATGCTTTATTATATTACATGGCTGTGCATATGTCAAAGACTACGTTGCTAAATGGGCCATAAAATAGTATAGTATATGTAAGTTACACGCAAGGAGAGTACCGCATGATGCAGAATGTTTTTACAAAAACGCTTGAACGCATAACCAAAGAGACCGGCCTTGTGGGCGGCGTAGCAATAGTATTCAAAAACGGCGAAATAACCTTTGCCGCGCCCTATGGATACGAGGACAGGGAGAATAACATCCCCATGACGCTCAACGCTTCCTTTGACATTGCCTCCTGCTCCAAGGCATGGACGGTGATGCTGGCGGCGCAGGCCGTGGACGAAGGGCTTATCGGCTGGGACGAACCCGTTCAGCACGCCATGAAGGATTTTGACATGCCGGATCATTATGCGGGCGCGCATCTTAGCATACGCGATATGGCAAGCCACAGAAGCGGCCTGCCGTGCCATGATTTTATGCGCAACAAGGTGGGCGGTAGCCGCCGCAACCTTATGCTCAAATGCGCGGCGCTTGACGCGAGCGCGGGCTTTAGGGAAACGTATCAATACAATAACCATATGTACATTGTGCTGGGCTATCTTATGGAGGTGCTGCGCGGTGGCGAAAGCTGGGAAAGCCAGATAAAGCGCAACATAGCCGATAAGCTTGGCGTGGAGACAATACGCTTCCGCGGACTTCCCGGCAACATGGATAACCTTGAACGCGCGCTGCCCTATGTTTCCGATGGATACGCGGCGCACCGCTGCGAATATTCCGATTCTCCGCTTTCCGGCCCCTGCGGCGGCATAAAGGTGAACGTGAAGGATCTTTCCAAATGGGTAATGGCAATGGCGCGCGGCGGCGTATGTGAAAGCGGGGAGCGGCTTTGCAGCGCGGCGCAGTACGCGGCGATGACCTCGCCCGTTATACCTTCCCCCAAGGAGGACATGGATTCCCTCCGCGGCTGCTGCTACGGACTTGGCTGGCACACGGGCGTATACAACGGGCGCGACATAGTGTTCCACAGCGGCGGGCTTGAGGGCTTCAATACCCAGGTTGGCTTCATAAAGGGCGAAAACAGCGGCTACGCCATGATATTCAATACCGGCACCACTCCCGCCTCTGTAATAGCGCGCACAATGGCGCTCGATATGCTCACCACCGGCGCGCCGAAGCAAAGCTATGACGACATGATAGACGCATGGCTGAAAAAGCGGGACGACATGATTGCCACGATTAAAAACGGCGTTGAGGGCGAGGACGTGACCATAGAAAACGCGCCGCAGCTCGTTGGCACATACGAGCATCCTGCCTACGAAACGTTTGACGTGGAAAACCGCGGCGGCAGGCTTTGGTTCAGCTACGGTAGCTTTGAAACCCCGCTCTCCTTCGCCAAGGCGGACGGCATGATATGCGGCTACACCGGCAGGCTGGACGGCCTTGTTCCCGACCATATCGAGCTTTGGCCCGACGGAAACGACCTGAGGCTCAGAACCAGCGATTCTGAATTGAAGATGCTGTTTAGGAAGATAAAGTAAAAATACGGAAGTATGAAAAAAGTGGCCTTGAGCCACTTTTTTATTTATGTTATTATATTGGGCAAATTCAGGGGAAAGGCGGTAAGGCGGCATGCAGGAACTGTGGTACAGGCCGATTGTATTGCTTATTGTGCTTGCGGGGATATATTTTACCGTGCGCACAAACCGCGTGTTTTCCCAAAATCTGCATAATGATACGGATGTATCCTTTCTGTTCAACCGCTGCGGCAAGCCGCTGCGCCGCGCCTATGCCGCGGGCATATTGATGCAGGCGGGGGAAAGCATATGCTTCCCCTTTATGATAATGCTGCGCATGGCGATCGCTGCTGGCGGAGCGGGAGCAATAGTATGGTTCGCAGTGTTTTCACTGCTGCTCAAATGCGTGCAGGGGGCAATGGGCGCGCTCGGAACCTATTATGGCAGGACGGGCAGCACGGCAGCGCTTATAGTGCGCTCCGCAAAAAGAAAAAATACAGGCACGGGTAAAAACGGTGCCGCGGCAATGCTGGGCATACAGGCGTCGTTTGCCGCGCTTGGGTTGGCGGCGGCCGTGTTTGCCGCCCCAAAAGGCTCAGACGGAGGCGCGCTTATATATGCCGGTATTGCCGCGGCGACAGCGGCGCTGCTTGTATGCGGGCGCGGCAGGGCGGCGGGAGTCTGCGTTGGGGGAGCGTTTGCCGTGTTCCTTGCGGCGGCCCTTTTGCACAATGGCGCAAACTTTATGCTTATAATAACGATTATGTTTACCGATGCCGTGCAGCTTGGGCGCATAGTGTTTGCCCACAGCGGCATGGGCCTGGGCGCATGCGTGGGCGCGGGCGCGTGCCTCAGCGCCGGGCTGTTTTTGCTGAATGCGTATTCTGCGGGCGAAAATGCGGATATGTTCCCGCACCCGATATATGCAGCCGTGTATTATCAGCTCAGGTGGAGCGCGGCTGTAATAACGGCATTCGTAGTGGGCATGCTCATGCTCTGTTTTGAACTTGAAGCGGACGCTAACGAAACTACCAAAGCAATAATGGCCGCATTTGTGTGCTTTTTCGGTACGCGGCAGCTTATTTGTGCAATAGGGCGGCTTTGGAAGGATATGCGCATCAACCGCGTGGTGTGCATTGCGGCGGGCGTTGCCGCGCTGATAACAGTGCTGAACAAAAGCACGCTGAGCGCTGCGCTCAACGTTATTGCCTGCGCAGGCATGGCGGGGCATATAATATATGCCCTTAGCGACAGCGGGTGGTATTTTGCGCTGATGGAAGATTATCGCGACCGCTACGTTTGGCATAGTATTCCGCATCCGGATCTGATGGCCGAAAAAGAACAGGATATGGAAGAGCAGGATATATAATTTGCGCAATTATGTGAAGAATCACATCAAATATTGATATTGTCACGATATTTTTAGTCTATAATCCAACAAAATAAACCTAAAACGCCAGATTGGAAAGATGGAGCTATGTTAAAATACTTCCTCAAAAGAATCGTATCTTCCGTGATAACGATCTTTATGATTATTACAATCACCTTCTTCCTTATGAAAGCGATACCGGGCAATCCGTTTACGGATGAAAAAATGCCCAATCCCGAAATAAGGGCGGCGATGCTGGAAAAGTATGGCCTTGATAAGCCGGTTATCGAGCAATACTTCGTGTATCTCGGCAACTTTATCCGCGCTGATTTCGGCGTGTCCTATACCCGCGCGGGCATAACCGTTAACAAGGTAATTGCGGACGGCTTCCCCTACTCGCTGACGATAGGCCTGTATGCTTCGCTGATTGTGGTCTTTGCAGGCATAGGCTTCGGCGTGATGTGTGCGCTCAATCAGAACAAATTCATTGACCGCTTCTTCATGGTGCTCTCCACACTTGGTGCCACCATACCAAGCTTTGTGCTTGCAACGGGCTTTTTGTTCATATTCAGCAAAACGCTCGGCTGGGTGCCGGCCTTCGGCGTTGATACGGCGGCGGGCTACATAGGGCCGATAGTCGTTATAGGCGCGTTCTCGCTTTCCTTTATAACGCGCCTTACCCGCACAAGCCTGCTGGAGGTGCAGCAGCAGGATTACATCCGCACCGCGCGCAGCAAGGGCATATCCGAATTCAAGGTAACGTATAAGCATGCGCTGAGGAACGCGCTGCTGCCGGTTATAACCTATGTTGGCCCCATGGTTGCAAGCATAGTTACCGGATCGTTCGTTATTGAAAAGGTGTTCGGCATTCCGGGCGTGGGAAGCTTGTTTACAAACAGCATTATAAACCGCGACTATCCGCTGATAATGGGCATAACGGTGTTCTTTGCAATATTGCTGATTATATCGGTGCTGATAGTGGACTTTATATACGTTCTGGTGGATCCCAGAATAAAGCTGGATTAACAGGAGGGAGAAAAAATGGAAAGCAACACGCGCTGGCAAAGCGTTGACCGCGGTACGCTTGAATCCGAAAAGATATCCCGCCCAAGCCTGACCTACTGGCAGGACTGCTGGCAAAGGCTTAAAAAGAACAAGAGCGCCGTGCTGTCGCTGATAATAATTGTGGTGATAGTGCTGTCGGCCATATTTGTGCCCATGTTCTGGCGGCTTTCCTATGATCAGCAGAACCTTGAATTTGCCAACATTCCGCCGCAGCTTGAGCTTTATGATCTTGGCGGCGGGACGTATGTGTATTTGACCAACGAGTTCAAGTGCATTGATACCGATGAGAAGGGAAACCTTATCGCCTCCTCCAAAATGGTAAAGGACGATAAGACCAACCGCATGTATATTTACGAAATAAACGGCAAGCCGCTGGTGGTGGATTACGGCGTATACTTTAAGGCCAAGTCCGAATTCATTCAGCAGGAGGCCGCCAACGCTTCAGGCGGGCGGATAGCCGTTGCGGACGTTAACTACCTTGCCGAATACTTTGGCGATAATCCGCCCGAAAGCGGCTATGTCACCATAGACGAAGCAAGGACGATACTTGACAAGAAGATAGAGCGATTCACCGTTACCTATGACGGCGCAACGATGAAGCCGTTCAAGACAGTTTCAAACAAAACTTATATATGGGGCAGCGATTCGCTGGGCAGGGATATGTTTATCCGCGTTATATACGGCGCAAGAATGTCCTTGCTGGTTGGCGTTGTTGCGGCGATAGTCAACTTCGTAATCGGCGTGCTGTATGGCGGCATAGCGGGCTTCTGCGGCGGCAGCGTGGACAACGTAATGATGCGCATTGTGGATACCATAAGCTCTATCCCCATGATGCTTTACGTTATTCTGATCATGGTGGTGATGGGGCCGGGGCTTCAATCCATAATACTCGCAATGGGACTTACGTACTGGGTAGATATGGCGCGCATAGTGCGCTCCCAGGTGCTGAGCATGAGGGAGCAGGAATTTGTGCTGGCGGCAACGCTGCTTGGCGTGCCCTCGCGCAAAATACTTACCCGCCACCTTATACCGAACGCCATGGGGCCCATAATGGTTTCAATAACTATGCAGATTCCGAGCGCAATGTTTACGGAAGCGTTCTTGAGCTTTATAGGACTCGGCGTATCCAAGCCCAAGGCTTCGTGGGGCGCGCTTGCCAACGCTGCGCTGCCGGGATTGTATACCAATCCTTATCAGCTTTTCTATCCGGCGCTGGTTATGAGCGTAACCATTCTGGCGCTTAACCTGTTTAGCGACGGGCTGAGGGATTCGCTTGACCCGAGGCTCAGGAAGTGAGGAACACGGATATGGCAAGAAAACTTCTATCTGTAAGGAATCTTAAAACGTCGTTCTTTACCCACGTTGGCGAGGTAAAGGCCGTGCGCGGCATAAGCTTTGACGTGAACGAAGGCGAGGTGCTGGGCATAGTCGGCGAATCCGGCTCCGGCAAAAGCGTTACCAGCCTTTCCATAATGGGCCTGCTTCAGTATCCCGGCCGCGTGGTTGACGGCGAAATACTGCTGAACGGCGAGGATATACTGACATACAGCAAGAACCAGATGCGTAGGGTTCGCGGCAAGGAAATAGCCATGATATTCCAGGACCCCATGACAAGCCTTAACCCGGTTTACACCATAGGCAACCAGATCATGGAGATGATACTGGAGCATGAAAAGATGACCAAGCGGGAGGCTAGCGCACGCGCGATAGAGATGCTGAAGCTTGTTGGCATACCCGCGGCGGAAAAGCGCATAGACAGCTACCCGCATGAGTTTAGCGGCGGCATGAGGCAGCGCGTTATGATAGCGCTTGCGCTTTCCTGCAACCCGAAGCTGCTTATTGCGGACGAGCCCACGACCGCGCTTGATGTAACCATTCAGGCGCAGATACTCAGCCTTATAAAAAGCCTGAATAAGCAATTCGGCATGACTACAATGCTCATTACGCATGATCTTGGCGTGGTGGCTACGGTTTGCGATAAGGTTGCCGTTATGTACGGCGGGCTGATAATGGAATACGGTACGGCGGACGAAATATTCTACCATCCGCGCCATCCGTACACCATGGGCCTGCTCGGCTCCATACCGCATGTGGACGGCGGGGAAAAGCGCAGGCTTATACCAATAGACGGCACGCCGCCTGACCTTATAAATCCGCCCAAAGGCTGCCCGTTCAGTACACGGTGCAAATATTGCATGAACGTATGCACCCGGGAGCAGCCGCCATACTTTGCGGAAGATAAGCACAGGACAATGTGCTGGATGCTTGATGCCGACGCGCCCAAGGACAGCGACTATGAGATGAGGAAGGCTGGTGTTAACTATGGCAGGTGATAAGCTGCTGCAAGTTGAAAACCTGACAAAGTATTTCTATAAGCCGCAGGGACTTTTCGGCCAAAAGAAGCAGATAGTCAAAAGCGTTGACCACGTAACCTTTGACATTATGCGCAACGAAACGCTGGGGCTGGTAGGCGAATCGGGCTGCGGCAAAACAACCGTTGGCCGCACGATAACGCGGCTTTATGAACCGACCGACGGCAAAATCATCTTTGACGGGAAGGACATAAGCCACCTTACCAAAAAGGAACTGCTGCCATACCGCAAAAAGATGCAAATGATATTCCAGGACCCTTATGCTTCGCTCAATGCGCGCATGACGGTTATGGACATAATACGCGAAGCTCTGGATCTTCATTCCGACCTTAAAACGAAGGAAGAAAAGAGCAAGCGGGTGTATGAATTGCTTGACCGTGTGGGACTGATGCGCGAACATGCCAACCGTTATCCGCATGAGTTCAGCGGCGGCCAGCGCCAGCGCATAGGTATAGCAAGGGCGTTGGCGGTAGATCCCGAATTCATAGTATGCGACGAGCCCATAAGCGCGCTTGATGTTTCCATTCAGGCGCAGGTTGTAAACATGCTGGAGGATCTTCAGCGGGAGTTCGGACTCACCTATCTTTTTATTGCGCACGATCTTTCCATGGTGCGCCACATAAGCGACAGGATAGGCGTTATGTACCTTGGCAAGCTGGTTGAAATAGGCCCGAGCGAGGAAATATACAGCCATCACTTACACCCGTATACGGAGGCGCTGCTTTCCTCCGTACCCGTACCGGATCCGGAAAAGGCAAGGGCAAAGGAGCAGATAGTGCTTCAGGGCGATATACCAAGCCCCATTGACCCGCCCTCCGGCTGCCGCTTCCGCACGCGCTGCCCACGCGCCTGCGAACAGTGTGCCCAAGCTGAACCCGAACTGAAGCCCGTTGGCAATGATCATTTTGTTGCGTGCCATTTGGTTAATGCCGAATGATAACTATATTAACGCAATAACGAAAAAACAAGGAGGAAAAATCAAAATGAAACGTTTAGTTTGCTTTATGGTTGCCGCCGCAATGCTGCTTAGCCTTGCCGCGTGCGCACCCACAACGCAGCCGAATGACCCCGCAAACACCAATGCGGGCAACACTAACGACCCGGCACAGCCCGGTGACACCACCGTGACCCCCGCTGACGGCGAGGTTTCGGGCGACTACCTGGTTTGGAACATAGGCGTTGAATCCAAATCCTTTGACCCGCAGATAAATACTTCCAGCGCGGGCGGCAACATCATATTCAATATTTATGACGGCCTTGTGCGCGACACCGTGGACGGAATAGAGATGGCTACCGCCGAAAGCTATGAAGTAAGCGCGAACGCAGAGGGCGTGGAGAATACCGTTTACACCTTCAAGCTGCGCAAGGACGCAAAGTGGTCCGACGGCCAAAGCGTTACCGCGAAGGACTTTGAATACGCCTGGAAGCGCGCCTGCTCCCCCGAGCTTGCGTCCACCTATGCATTCCTTGTAAACGATTATATAAAGGGTGCGCGTGAATACTTCTCCGGCACCGGCTCGCGCGATGATGTCTGCGTAAAGGCGCTGGACGATTATACCCTGCAGGTTGAGCTTATCCAGCCCACCGCGTACTTCCTTAACCTTGTTTCCAGCTTCACGTATATGCCCTGCCGCGAGGATGTTGCCTCCACCGGCGAAGGCTGGGATAAGGATCCCGCCAAGTGCATATCCAACGGGCCGTTCTATCTTGCTGAATACAAAATCGGCTCCCACGTTCTGCTTAAAAAGAACGAGTACTACTGGAACAAGGACAACGTTAAGCTTGCCGGCGTAAAGGGACTGTTCATAACCGACGCCACCACCTCCCTGCAGGGCTATGAGGCGGGCGAAATACAGATTACCGGCATGCTGCCCGGCGAGGAGATACCCCGCCTGCTGGCAGAGGATCCCAACTTCACGAGCGAGCCTTCTCTGGGCCTGGTTTACATTGCATACAACATGGACGCTAACCTGGTTAACGATATCAACGTGCGCAAGGCCCTCAGCCTTGCCATAGACCGCAAGCTGATATGCGATCAGGTGCTGCGCAACGGCGCCGTGCCCGCGGCCGCGCTTGTGGCGCCAGGGTTCAAGCTTTCCACCGGCGAAAGCATGCGCGCAATGGATGAATACGGCAACGTGATGACCGAATATGAAATCAATCCCAACGGCGCAGAGGTTGAAAAGGCGCGTGAATATCTTGCCGCCGCAGGCTATCCCAACGGCGAAGGCTTCCCGGAGCTTGACCTGCTGTATTACGAAAAGGGCAGCAACAGCCAGATTGCCGAGGCTCTTCAGCAGATGTGGAAGGAAAACCTTGGCATAAACGTAAAGCTGAAGGTTGAGGAGTTTGCCACGTATGCAAACACCATAAACTCCGGCAACTTTACGATAACCATATACGACTGGGGCGCAGACTACAACGACCCCATGACAATGCTTTCCCTGTTCAGCGCCACCGGCATGAACGACTCGCGCTGGAGATATAAGGAATACGCGGGCGTTCCCGATGACACCACGCTCAACCCCGAGAATAAGCCCTACGACGACGCCATTATAATGGCAAGCAAGACCATGGGCACGAAGCGTGACGGCTACCTGAAGGAAGCCGAGGACGTGCTGATGAACAATATGGTAATATGTCCCTTGTACTATACAATCAGCACCCAGGTCGTGGATCACAGCAGGGTTTCCGGCCCCGGCAGAACGCCGATAGGCATGTGGGACTTCCGGAACTTCACCATGATCGGTAAATAACGGCAATATTCCCGATTTGGGCCGCCCCCGCACATAAGTGCGGGGGCAATTTGGCTTTTTATAGAAAAACACCGTGCATTCAAGCTTTCCTTTTGTGATATAATTATTCGGTAATTGCCTTGGCGCAAAAGAAAGGAGCCGGCGGTAATGTGGATCAGCGTTGTTGAGGACGAAAAAACATTAAATAATTTAATTACAAAATACCTTGAAAAAGAAGGATATAATGTGCGCAGCTATACCACGGGAGAGGACGCCTTATCCGGCATAAGCAAGCCCACCGATTTATGGGTGATAGACATTATGCTGCCCGATCTTGACGGCTTCAGCATTTTTAAGGAGGTCAAAAGCCGCGATAAGGACGTTTATACAATATTTATCTCCGCCAGGAATCAGGATATAGACCGCGTGGTTGGGCTTGAATTGGGCTGCGACGACTATATCCCCAAGCCGTTCCTTGTAAGGGAACTGGTGATAAAGGTGAACAAGCTGCTTAAGGCCGCGCCGCGCCATGCGGAAACGATTGAGCTGCCGCCGTATAAGATGGAGCTTGATAAGCACACCGTGCTTGAAAACGGGCAGCCCATAAGCCTTACCGTTAAGGAATACGATCTGCTGGCGTATTTTGCCGCAAACCCGGGCGCAATACTAAGCCGCACGGACATATTGAATAAGGTTTGGGGCTATGATTATTTCGGTACGGATCGCGTAGTGGACGACACGATAAGAAGGCTTAGGCGAAAGCTGCCCAAGCTTTTGCTGGATACGGTGTACGGCCTTGGTTACAGGCTGAATAAGGAGGGACTGTGAGCCGCTTTTCCGGAAGGGTATGGCTGCAGGATAAGCCGCTTGCATATCAGCTTTTTGTAAAGCTGTCCATCTATTCGGCGCTTGTGGGCGCGGCTGCAATACTGTATATGGCTGTATGCGTCTTTTCCGCAAAGCAGCTCACGGGCGAACAATGGGCCGAAATGGCTTGCCTGTTTATAATGGTGCTTATCGCCAATCTTTTCATTTCCCGCTCGATAACCGCACGCATAACGGAGCCGTTTGAAAAACTGGCGAAGAATATGGGGAGGATAAGGAACAAAAACTGGAAGGAAAAGATATATCAGGTCAACCGTAAGGATGAAGTGGGCCGCATAATCAACTCCCTTTCCGCCATTCAAACCAACGTAAACGAAATAAACGAGGATGAGGAGCTGTTTTACCAAAGCGTGTCCCATGGGCTTAAAACGCCGATAATGGTAATACAAAACTGCTGCACGGCGTATCAGGACGGTATATACGGCGACGAAGCCATAGACATAATTATGCACGAAAGCGTTGCGCTTGAGGCGGGGATAAAAAAGCTGCTCTATGTTTCCTCGTTTGACCACATGCTTGGCAAGAAGAGCGAGTTTGTGGCGGTGGACATAGCTAAGCTGTGCGAACAATGCGTTAAACGCTTTGAAGCCGGCACCAACGGCGCAGCCATAGAGCTGGATGTGCCGCAGGGCATAATGATAAACGGTAATGCGGAGGCGCTGGAGACGCTTTTTTGCAACATATTGGAAAACGCCATACGCCACGTTAAAACAAAAATAAGAATATTCCTTAAAGAGGACGGCACGAACTACATAATAGTTTTTGAAAACGACGGCAAGCCGATAGAGCAGAAAACCATGGAGATGCTGTTTGACAAATTCTATAAAGGACCAAAGGGCAGTTTTGGCCTGGGGCTGTACATTGCGCGAAAGATAGCCATTTTCCACGGCGGCGATATTTGGGCCGAAAACGTGGAAAACGGGGTGCAGTTCCATGTTGCGCTGAAAAAATATGCAGAGGAGGAAATTTGATATGAATTACGATCTTTTATACACAATGCTCAATACAGAATCCGTAAGCGGCGGGGAAATACCGCTGCAAAAAAAGGTTGCGGCGTATATGCGCGAAGCCGGCTTTAACGTGGATACGGACAAAACGGGTAACGTTATTGCCCACATTAACGAGAAAAGCGCCGTAAAAGTGCTGATGAGCGGGCACATTGACGAAATAGGTTTCCGCGTAACGTATATTAGCGAAAACGGCATGATACATGTTAACAAGGCCGGCTATATACGCCCCGAGCTTATGCAGGGTAAGCGCGTAACGGTGCTTGGCAAAAAGCGCATAACGGGCGTTATGGGCATATTGCTCAAGGATGGAAACGTGCGCACGGATGTGGCGCTGAAGGATATGTATATAGACTGCGGCTTTACGACGGATAAGCAGGCGGCAGAATGGATAAAGCCGGGCGATTTCGTAACGTATACTTATGCATACGATATGCTGGAAAACAACTGCATAGCCGGCCGCGGGCTGGACGATAAGCTGGGTGCGTTCACCGTTATGCAGGCGCTTATGCGCGCAAAGGAGCTTAACGCAAGGGCGGGCGTATACGCGGCAGCCACCGTTGGCGAAGAAACCGGAATGCGCGGCGCTTATTTTGCGGCGGCACGCATCAAGCCAACGCTTGCCATAGCCGTGGATGTTATACATTCGTCGGACTACCCCGGATCCGATGTGGAGCGCTTTGGTAAAATAGACCTTGGCAAAGGGCCGGTGCTTGTGCGCAGCGCGTGCAGCAACGAACCGACCGTGCGCAGGATGGAGGACGCGGCAAAGAAGGCCGGCATAGCCGTGCAGTATGAAGTTGCGGGCGGCGCGACCGGCACGGATTCGGATAAAATGCACCTGAGCGCGGAGGGCATACCTATGGCGGTGCTGAGCATCCCGCTCAGATATATGCACAGCCCCAGCGAAGTGGGCTGCCTTACGGACGTGGAAGAAAGCATAGAGCTTTTGGCGCAGTTTATAGCCAGCCTTGACGAAAGCTTCACCGCTGATCCGTTTGAAGCGTAAAAAAGCGTTTAATATAACGGGATTACGGCAATCCTCTCATCATAAAGATGGGAGGATTTTTTATTATGAAAGCAAAGCGGAGGATAATGCGGCTTATCGCCGCGGCATGCGCGGCGGCGGTGATCGGCATGCAGGGCGCGGCGGGTGCGGCGCAGGCGGAGGCTATGGGCGGCATACTGAGGCTGCACATTATGGCAAACAGCGATTCTGCGGCGGATCAGCGCGCAAAGCTTGCCGTGCGGGACGCGGTGCTTGAAACTATGGGCGGAATGCGCGGCTGCGAAAGCGAGGCGGAGGCGGAAGCGATGCTTATGCAAAGCGGGGCAGAGGTGCTTCGCACGGCTGAGGATACGCTGAAAAAATGCGGCATGGAATACGGGGCGCAGCTTGTTATAGGCGAATTTGAATTTCCGGACAGGGTATACGCGGGCATACTTTATCCCAAAGGAAAATACAGGGCGCTGAGGATAATTTTAGGCGAAGGAAAAGGGCATAATTGGTGGTGCGTAATGTTTCCGGCAATATGCATAGACGCGGGCGAAAAGGGGGAAATTGATATAAAAGGGCTTGAAATGAAAAGCTGGATAATAGAAAAGCTGAAAAGCATAGACGGAGGAAAGCTATGGGAAAAAATAATGCGAAGGCTTGGCTGAGCCTTGCCATGATATTCGCGCTGTGCCTATGCATAGGCGGCGAAAGCATAGCGGCAACGCTTAGGGTAGGCTCGAGCGGGGAGGACGTGAAAACGCTGCAAACCAAGCTGAAACGCTGGGGCTACTACACGGGCAGCATAGACGGCGTGTTCGGCGCGGGCACGAAGAAGGCGGTTATAGCCTTCCAAAAGAAAAACGGCCTTACGCCGGACGGCATAGTGGGCGCGGCAACGCTGAAGGCGCTGGGGATGAGCGCGTCTAACGGGTCGGGCTCGTCAAGCTCAAGCGGCACGAATACGGACGGCAATCTATATCTGCTTGCGCGGCTGGTTTACGGCGAGGCGCGCGGCGAACCGTATAAGGGGCAGGTGGCCGTTGCGGCGGTGGTACTGAACAGGGTGAAAAGCAGCCAGTTCCCCAACAGCGTAAGCGGAGTGATATACCAAAGCGGGGCGTTCAGCGTTGTGAACGACGGGCAGATAAACCTGACTCCGGATGAGACGGCGATAAAGGCCGCGCGGGACGCCATGAACGGATATGACCCGACAAACGGCTGTCTATATTACTATAACCCCGCAAAGACCACCAATCAATGGATGCTCAGCAAGCCGGTGCTTTTGGTTATAGGCAACCATTCATTCTTCAAATAAGGAGGGGGCATATGGACGAAAAGATAAGGCGCAAGGAAATGAGCGATATAGACGCCATGAACGCCATGGAAGAAATAGACCGCATAAGCACGGGCGAAGGCGCGGACGAGCTGAACGGAGTATGGAGCAGCGCAGGGCCGCGCGGAATATCGGACGGAGTGATGAACAGCATGGAACAGATACCGCCCGATGAATTTGAGCAGGGACAGCCGGCAGAGCCCATGCACGAGCGGCGCGGCGGCGGTGGCGGAATATGGCGAGCGGTCGGGCGCATAGGCGTGCCGGTGCTGCTGGCGGTTGCGCTGGCGGCAACAGCCGTGTGGGGAGACGGGCAAAGGGCGCTTGCCGAAGGATATAAGCAGAGCAGCGAAAACATGTATCGCCGCGCGTTTACGGAGCTGTGCGACGACATGAGCAATATGCAGACCGCGCTCGGCAAGCTGCGCGTGGCAGGCAGCGGCGGGCAATATATGCTGCTGCTTGACGATATATGGCGGCTTTCGGGTTCCTGCGTGAGCCTTATGAGCCAGATACCGTCATCCCACATCGATACGGCGGAGCTGAACAGCTTTGTTGTGCGCATAGGGGATTACGCCCGCGCGCTGAGCAAAAAGGCGCTCAACGACGAGGAGCGCACCGCGGAGGACGAGGAGCAGCTTACCGCGCTTTACGATTCCTGCGCAAGGATAAGCCGCGAGCTGAACGACCGCCTGAGCATAGGCGACGTACCCACCGCCGCCGTGACCAACGAAGGCTATTACGAAAGCGCATATGCTCAGGACGTTAAGCAGAGCGACGATATAGACAAATTCCCTACGCTCATTTACGACGGGCCGTTCAGCGAAAGCAGCGAAAAGCGCGAAGCAAAGGGACTGGGCACGGATGAAGTTGACAGGGAAACGGCGCGGGCGACCGCGGAAAAGCTGACCGGAACGGACCGCATGGAGGACGCGGGGGAGACGGAAGGCACCATAGCAAGCTGGGACTTCACCGCGACCGATGAACAGGGGCGCGAAACGGGAATATCCATAGCCAAGCGCGGGGGAAAGATAGTTTGGTTCATGGGCAGCGCGGCGGGCGGCGAAAACCAAATGCCGGACGAGGCCACGCGGGAGCGCATGAAGCAGGCCGCGCTTGAATGGCTGGGCAAGGCGGGGTTTGATGATATGCACGCAACATATGCGCAGTATTATTCCGGCGCGGGGGTGATAAACTTTGCCGCGACCAAGGACGACATAATACTTTACAACGACCTTGTGAAGGTTTGGGTGGACATTGAAACGAATGAAGTTATAGGCGCGGACGCGCGGAACTATCTTTTCAGCCACACGGAAAGGGAAATGCCAACCCCTTCGGTAAGCCCCGAAGAAGCGGAGGCGAAGGTGAGCGTTAATCTTGAAATAGAATCAAGAGAGCTTGCGCTTATTCCCATCACCGTTGAGACGGAGCGGCTGTGCTACGAGTTCAAGGGCCGCTGCGGGGAGGACGAATATATTGTTTATATAGACGCGCAAACGGGAGCCGAGCAGCAGATATTCGTTATTATAAACACCGAAAACGGGCAGCTTACAGCCTGATTTTGGCACAAAAAGCAAAAAAACCGAAAAATTGAGGGACTTTTATCGCTAAGCATTGACAACGGGCGAAAGGCAGTTAAAATATAGAAAACTGCCGCGGGAGAAACGCACATGTTCAACGCTTACGCCCAAGTTACCGCCGCATTAGACCGCGCCGTTACGGGACTGCCCGCCGGGCGGTCTAAAGCCGTTTATGCAAAAAACTGCCATGCTATAGTCCCCTGCACGGATGAAGCATACGCAAATGATATTGCCGCGCGCTGCCGCGAAGCCGTGGGCTGCACGGCGGAGATAACAGGGAAAAGCATAGCCGTAGCGCTTGACGCAAATACGCTTGCTGCGCTTTTGCGAAAAGCCATGGCGGATGCAGAGCAGAGCGAGCGTGAGCCGGACGGCGATACGGACGAAGGCTATGCCGAGCTGAAGCTTATGACCCTTGCGCGCAAAGGGGACAGGGGGCTTTGTGATACGGACGGCATAAAGCGTGCGGCGTGGCTGCTTATGGGCATTACGGCATATCCGCAGGATGCCAAACGTACAGCGGCACGCATGAAGGAAGCGGCGCTTGCCGTTCGTGAGATGCTCAAGGATATCCCGACCAAGGAGCGGGAGAGCATACGCCGCGAATGCGGGCTTATAGGCATGGCCGGCAGCGCGCTGATGAGCGCGGGCAGGAAGATAATAGGTTTATAATAAGAGATATAAGAAACAAGGAGGATGGGGAAATGACCATTCAATGGCTGGGACACAGCTGCTTTTTGATGACTACGGACAAGGGAACGCGCATACTTTGCGACCCGTGCGACGCGGCTACGGGCTACGAAATTGCGCCGCAGGAATGCGACATATTGACAATAAGCCACGATCATCACGACCATAATTATGCCGCGCTTGCGCTGGGCAACCCCGTAAGGATAGACAAAAGCGGGGAATACAGGGCGGGCGACGTGCGCATAAGCGGCATAAGCACATATCACGACCACGACGGCGGCAAAAAGCGCGGCAATAACATAGTTTTCGTATTTGAATTTGACGGCATGCGCATAGCCCACATGGGCGATATAGGCGAGGTGCCGGACGAAGCCACAATGGCGCGCATGGGCAAAATAGACGTTATGCTCATACCCGTGGGCGGAGTATATACGATAGACGGCGGCGAGGCGGAAGCAATAGTTGAAGCCGTGAAGCCGAAGGTGGTAATACCGATGCACTATAAAACCCCCGCGCTCAAATTTGAGCTGAATGAGCTTGGGGACTGCATAAAGCTGATAAAGAACAGGCCGGTGCATTACATGCGCAGCAGCACCGCGCACCTTAGCGCGGACACGCTGGGGAGCGACAGGGTGATAGTGCTGGACTACTCAAAGGAATAAAAATGGAAGGAAGATCATTCGCCGCGCACGATTCGCGGCAGCTGCGGTATAGGTTCCCCTTCGGCGCGGTAACGGAAGGCGAAAGGATAACGCTGAATATAGACTGCGGCGCGGGCGTGCGCAATGCAAAGCTCAGAATATGGACGGAAGGGCGCGAGCGCATAGAGCACGGCGTGCGCACGGATGCGGGCTTCAGCTTCACTTTTTACGCGGGCACGAGCGGGCTTGAATGGTATTACTTCCTGCTGGATACTGACGAGGGCGGCTATATACTGGGGAGCGAATCCCCGCTTGGCTGCGGCGGCAGCCGGATATTCACGCACGACCCGAACTCCTGGCAGATAACCGTATACGAACGGGAGTTTGAAACGCCCAAGGCCGCGGAGGGCGCGACGGCGTACCAGATCTTCCCGGACAGGTTCAATAGAATAGGCCGCGGCGGGCTTGCGCGCACAGGCAGGCGGGAAGAGCTTGGCTGGACAACCGTGAAGCACGGGGACTGGAACGAGGAAGTGCTTTGGACGCCGCTGCCCGGGCAGAAGGATTACGACCCGTGCGACTTTTACGGCGGGGACTTTGAAGGGATAGAGGCTAAGCTTGACTACCTGCAAAGCATTGGCGTTACGCTGATATATATGAACCCCGTGTTCGAGGCGCAGTCCAACCACCGCTACAACACCGGCGATTATCACCGCGCGGACGATATGCTGGGCGGGGAAGAAGGGCTGAAAAAGCTCATCCGCGCGGCAAGGGCGCGGGGGATCGGCATTATGCTGGACGGCGTGTTCTCCCACACGGGGGACGAAAGCGTGTATTTCAACCGCAGGGGGAATTACCCGGGGCTGGGCGCGTATCAGGGCGAGGGCTCGGCATACTATGATTGGTACGGGTTCAGCCGTTTTCCCGATAAATACGGCTGCTGGTGGGGCTTTAAGTCGCTGCCCGAGGTCAACGAGAACAACCGCGGCTATATGGCGTTCGTCGCGGGGGTGATAGACCATTATGCAAAGCTTGGCATAGAAAGCTGGCGGCTGGACGTGGCGGACGAGCTGCCGGATGAGTTTATCGCCTTCCTGAGGCGGGAGCTGAAGGCGCGGGCGAAGGACGGCATACTTATAGGCGAGGTTTGGGAGGACGCAAGCACCAAGCAGGGCGGCTGCGGGAGACGAAAATATACCGACGGGCGGGAGCTTGACGGCGTTATGAACTACGTTTTTGCGGACGCGGTAATTTCCTTCCTTACGGGGAAGCAGGATGCCGAGGCATTGTGCCTTGCGCTTACTGCGCTTAGGCAGAATTATCCAAAGCCCTTTTATGATTCCTGCCTGACCATGCTTTCAAGCCACGATACGGTAAGGCTTCTCACGGTGCTTGCCGGCGCGCCGGACAGGCGCAGCGTATCGCGGGAGGTGCAGGCGCACTTTGTGCCGGAGGAAAGCAGGCTCAGCACGGCGAAAAAGCTTATGACGCTCGCGCAGCTTATTCAGCTTACCCACCCTGGCATACCGTGCATATATTACGGGGACGAGGCGGGCATGCAGGGCATGGCGGACCCGTTCAGCAGGCGTACTTATCCCTGGGGCAGCGAGGATGCGGAAATACAGGGCCGCTTTACGGCAATCGCCTCCGCGCGGAAGGACAGCCGCGCGATACGCCGCGGCAAGTGCGTATTCGCCGCGAAGGATAAGGACGTGTTCAGTATAGCCCGCTATTACGGCGACGAGACAGCCGTAAGCATAGTAAACCGGAGCGGTGAGGTAAAGCGCATTGCCGTAAGCGCGGCCGATTTTACCCAAGGGCCGGACGCGGACGGCGTGAAAATGCCGAACAGCATGACCGATGCGCTGACAAACCGGCGGTTTGAGGGCGAAAACGGCACGCTAAATATTGAATTGGGGCCATATTGCGGGGCGTTATTGAAATAATCCCAGCAATATGGTAGAATATAGCCACGAAAAGAAACGCACCGTAAGGGGCGAAGAATATTACAACGGAGGATTAACAAAAATGATCGAAAAGACCATGACAATCGAACAGATACTGCGCACGGACGCGGGGCTGGCGGACATACTGCTTTCAAGCGGCATGCATTGCCTTGGCTGCGTAATGGCGAGCGGCGAAAATTTGGAGCAGGCCTGCGCGGTGCACGGCATAGACGCGGACAAACTGACCAAGCAGCTCAATGACTACCTTGCCAACAAATAATTCCCGCGCGGGACTGTTAAAGCTTGTGATGGGGGCTGCGGTTGCAGCACTTTATGCATTGTTCACGCTTGCAATCGCACCCATAAGCAGCGGGCTTATGCAGCTTAGGCTGTCCGAAGGGCTGTGCGTGCTGCCGTACTTCGCGCCGGAGATGGCAATTGGCCTTTTCGTTGGCTGCGCGGCGGCGAATATGCTTACCGGGGCAATGTGGTTCGATGTTGTGTTCGGCAGCCTTGCAACGCTTATTGCCGCGCTTATAACGGCATACATGGGCAAAAGGGGCATGAGCAAATGGCTTGCGCCGCTGCCGGCGGTCGTTATGAACGCGCTTGTTGTGGGCGCGGTGCTGTGCTACGGCTATCGGGTAGGTGTAAGCTATCCGGTCTGCGCGCTGTACGTGGGCGCGGGGGAGGCCATAAGCTGCTACGCGGTGGGCATGCCGCTTTTGGCTGCATTGAATCCGATAAAAAAACGCCTGTTCGGCTGAGAAAAAGAAGGATTGGATTGCACTCTTTCTGCCCAAATTTAAGATAAAATTGCCTAAATTTTGCACTTGCGCTGCGCTTTTGGGCGGGTTATAATGTTTACGATGAAAGAATTGTCAAGGGGCGGCCCCCAAGGCAGTTCTTTTTTTATGTGAGCGTTCCGAAAAGGGGCGCTTTTTTTGTACCCGAAAACGTTTATACCCGAAACGGGAGAAAGGAGAAAGCATGAACGAAAAAACAAAACAGCCTGCCGGACGGGAGGCGGTGAACGCGGCGCTCAGGCAGCTAATGAGCGAAGGCGTGGAGGTGAACACGGGCGGGGGAGCGGAAAGAGAGGAGGAGATATCCCTTGCCGAAAAGGTGCGCGAAGCGTATGAGGGCAGCATAGAGTATAGGCTCGGCTGCCAAATAATGGACGGGCTTACGCAGGGCTACGCGCTGACAAGCGACGATGCGGAGGCCATGCTGACCGGCGAATACGCGCCCAAGAGCAGCGAAATTGTGGGCGCAAGGGCGGCGGAAACGCTAAAGCGCATGGAAAAGGAAGGCCGGCTTGCAAGGGGCATAGAAAGCTACCTTGCGGACGGCGAATTTCTGCAAATGCTGCGCCAAATGCCCGCGGAGCTTGCGATAAGGATAAAGGAGGCGGAATGGGCCGCGGAGGGCGCGAAGAACGCCCGCAGCGACGGCGAGCGCGACGCGATAGAAAAGCTGAAGGCCCGCCAAGCGCTGCCCACGCCCATGAGAACCATTATACCCGTGAGCGCGGAGCCGGACTTTTCAACCATGAGCAGCGAGGAATTTGCCCGCTTCAAGCGGCGCAGGTTCGGACAGTGAACAAAACAACAATAATGACCAAAAAGAAAGGAATAACAAATTATGAACACCACTAATTCAACCCTTAATACTACCGCCCTTAATAAGGACTATTACGACAGGCAGCTGCTTGAGGGCGCAAAGACCCGCTTTGTGTTCACCAAATACGGCCAGAAGCGCACCGTGCCGCTGAACAACGGCAAGCACGTTGAATTCCGCAGATGGAATCTTTTTGACGTGGACGACAATATGTGCGCGCTTGAGGAGGGCAAAACGCCAGAAGGCCAGTCCCTTTCCCAAAGCAGCGTGGAGGCCACCCTTGCGCAGTACGGCGCATATGTTGAGGTGAGCGACATGCTGGAGGATACCGCATACGATAAGGTGTTGAGCGACAGCGCGGAGCTGCTGGGCGAGCAGATAGGCACCGTTATGGAATGGGTAACAAGGGACGCCGTGTGCGGCGGCACAAACGTGCAGTACGTTGGCGGCAAGGCCGCAAGGAACCAGATTGATTCAACCGATACCCTTACCGTGAACGAAATACGCAAGGCCGTGCGCACGCTTAAAAAGGCCAAGGCGCGCCCCTTTGCGGACGACGGGCGCAGGCCGCACTATATCTGCATCTGCTCTCCGGACGCGGTGTATGATCTTCAGAACGACAGCCTGTGGCAGGACGTTTCCAAATACAGCGGCGCGGAAAACATATATTCCGGCGAAATAGGCAGGCTGTTCGGCGTTGTTTTCGTTGAATCGACAGAGGCAAAGGTCATACGCCAGGCTATGCTGACAAAGCTCGTTTCCCACGAAGCCGGAAGCGACACCTTCACCGTTGCCGAAATGACGGACAGGGCGGCGGAAACGCTCATGCGCCTGAAAAAGGTGACCGTGGGCAGTGCAACGTATAACGTGAAAAGCATTGATACGGCGGCAAAGAGCATAACCCTTACGGTAAGCCTTTCAAACGCGCTTGCAAAGGACTCGATAGTATATACCACCGAGGCCGGCAAGCTGGACGCGAACAAGAAGGCGGCGGACGTACACATGAGCGTTATATTCGGCAGGGACGCATACGGGGTTATAGACCTTGAAAACGGCGCGCTTGAAAGCATAGTCAAGCCGCGCGGCAGCGCAGGCGCGGACGATCCGCTCGACCAGCGCGCAACGGTGGGCGCGAAGGTGACGGGCTTTGCGGCGGTAATACTGAACGAGCTTTGGATAGTGCGCATAGAGCACGGCGCGAGCGCCTAAGCAAAAAGAAAGGAGCAAGCAGGATGAACGCGGCGGAAGATATGCGCATTGACGCGCAGGAGCAGACGGAAATAATGCTGCCGCTTTTCCCGGGGATAGAGGACTATCCCTGGGAGGGCGGGGTGAACGGCACGTTTTACAGGATTAAGCGCGGAATAAAGGTGAAGGTGCCCAAAAACGTGGCGGAGCTGATAGAGGAAAGCGAAATACTGCGCGAGCAAAGCAGGAACGAAACCCTTGCATACCGGCGCGGCATGGGCAAAAGGCTTGGGTAAAGGGGGAGAGCAAATGACGCTGAACGACATTATAGTCAGCGCGCTTATACAGACAGGCCGCGGGCACGACGCGCAGACCATGGACACCTGGCGGGACAAGCTGACCGGCTTTGCAAACGACGCGATAATGGACCTTGCGCTTACGGTGCGCCCGATACGCACGGAGAAGGCGGCGATAGCAAACGGCCGCATAGACTGCAATGCGCTTGAGCGCGAATGCATAAGGGTGATGAGCATACGCCAATGCGGGCGCGAGGCGGATTTTTACGCGGACGAACGCAGCGCGGGCGTTGTCAGGGTGAATGCGGACGACGGCGAGGCGGAGATAACGTACCGCTTTATGCCAAGAATGCTCACGAACGCTACGGACGAGCCGGAGCTGAACGAAGCGTGCCAGCAGCTTATAGTGACCTATGTTGTTGCGCGGGAGAGAGCATCGGGCGAAGTGAACACGCAGCGCGGCGGCAACATATATTTTCAGCTTTATGAAACGGGCAAGCAGAAGCTTAGGCCGCACATGGGCGGCAGGGACGCATATATGCTGAAGAACAGGTGGTGAAGGCATGGCAAGGGCAATATACAGAATAAACGAGTTCATAGGCATTGACCAATCCCGCGGCGAAAACGCGCTCAAAAGCGCAATGAGTCCGGACGCCTGCAATATGGACACGGCGGACGGAAATTTGAGCGTGTGCCGCGGCTGCGTAAGGCATATTGAAGCGCCTATACCCGGCACGGGGGATATACACGCCATACGCATATTTTCAACGCCGGACGGGGAAATGTTCATAGCCGCGGCGGGGGAGAGCATATACGCATATAAAAACGGAGCCTGGCAGGAGATATACGCCTTCACCACCCCGCTTGAAAAGCATCGCTTCGATTTTGCGCAGGCGCAGATAAATTCAAAGGATAATCTGATAATAGCCACCGGCGAAAGGCAGCTTATAAAGTTCGATGGGGACGAGGCTAAGCCCTTCGGCAGCGCGGAAGGGGTATCCGACAAAAAGGCCGGATATTTGGCGATGTACAGAAGCCGCCTTTTCGCCGCGGGAGATCCGGAAAACCCGAACAGGCTTTATTGGTCCCAGCTTCCCGGCGGGGGCAGGAGCATAGAAAATTGGGGCAGCGTTGAAGCGAGCCCGAATGTTGAAGGCGGGCATACGGAGGTGGGCAGCATGAAGAGCGACCCGATAGTCGGCCTTTCCGCGCTGAGCAACCAGCTTATCATATTTAAGCGGGACAGCATATACCGCCTGCTGGGCGATAAGCCGGGCAACTTTATCGTTGAAGAAGTTGAAGGCCGCACGGAAACGGCGGTGTACAGCGCGATAGTAAAGCGGGCGGGGAGCCTGTTCTTTCTTACGCAGGGCGGGCTGTGCATTTTCAACGGCGTGAACGCCCGGCTTATGGGCGACGCGCGGCGCATACAAAACGCGCTCATGTCCGCATCCACCGCCGCAAGCCGCGGGGCCATATGCCGCGATAAGCTGTATTTCACGATAGACGAAGGCGGGGATAAGGCCAACGCCGTAATAGAATACGACATTATGCGCGCCGCGTATATGATAAGGCGCGGCTTTAAGGCATACGATATTTGCTCAAGCGGCGGCACGCTCTATATTGCCAACGAGAACCGCCGCATCTGCCGCATGGACGAAGGCGAAACATACGACGGCGCGGACATAAACGCATACTGGAACACGCCCGTGTGCGATCTTTACGACAAGGGCAGCATAAAGAGCATGAAGCGGCTGTATCTTCGCGGCAGGAGCGATGCGCGCGACAGCGCCGCGCTTATAGACATGCACATTGGCCAAAACGCCGCCGCGTACAGAACCCTTTTGCCAAAGGACGAAAGGACGGTGCTTGAAGTGCCGCTGAAAAACGAAGGCAGAACCTTTTCCATGCGCATATATAACGAAGCCGGCGGGCGGTTCGCGCTGAAAAGCGGCATGGAGCTGGAATTTGAAACGCGAAGGAGGACGGAATAAATGGCGATGGACATGCGGGCGCTGTACACCATTGCATTAAGCGCCGTAAAGGAAAGCCCCACGGCCGAGGACGACATGAAGGCCAACGAAAACTGCTTAAACCAGAACTTTATAATACTTACGCAGAAGATAGAGGAGCTTGAGGCGCGGCTGAGGGCGCTTGAAAGCGGAAACTGACAAAGGAGGAAAAACAAACATGGCAAGCTATTACCTAAAGGGATACACCACGCCGGACGGCGTGAACAGCCGCGCGGATGTGCGCGAATGGCAGAATAAGCTGGGCGTAAAGGCGGACGGCATATGGGGCCCGAACACGCAGGCCGCATACGAGCGATACGCAAGCGCAAGCTCAATGAGCAAATTTCAGGAGTATTACGACACTATTTTGGGCGCGCTGAACGTGCCGAGCATATCGGTAAGCGTGCCGAGCAAGGCGGAGCTGAAGGAGGACATATCAAGCTACCTTAGGCCGGGCGTTGACCTTGCAATATCCAAGCGGCGCGCCGCGGGCGAAACCGCAAAGGCGGAGCTTGACGCGGACGCGGTGAGCAGGGGCATGGGCGCATCGACCTACGTTTCCAGCATGAAGGAGCGCGAGGACGACGATGTGCAGAGCGACATTTCAATTATGGAAGCGCAGTACACCGCGACCCTTGCCGAGCGCATTGCCGCCGCGCTTGAAAAATATCAATCCATGAGCCTTCAGGCGCAGCTGCAGAACGCGCAGTACGCATACAATGCGCAGACCACGGCGATGAATTTGGCCTCCCAATGGTTCAATTCATATATGAACAACGCGGCGCGCGCCGTTAAGGGCAGCGGCGGCAGAAGCGGCAAAAGCGGCACGGCAAGCAAAAATATGTCCACGCTGGACTATGTGCGCTTCGTAAGCGGGCTGAGCGCGCCGGAAAGATCCATGCTGTATAACTCCGGCGCGAGCGAATGGGTAATGATGCGCACGGAGCTTGAGGATGCGCTCGGCAAGGACGGCTACCGCACCGTGCGAAGCGCGTTCCCGATACTGGGGAGCGCGGGCGTGAAGAGTATATCCAACAAAAATTACGACAAGGCGAGGGATACATGGCGATGGGCAAGGTGACGAAGAGCTTTAAGGTAACGCTGGACATTGCAAGGAGCATTTCAAACAGGGAGTTCAGCGTGGTGGAAGGGGACACGGGAAACACGCTGAGCATAACGCTAAACGATGACGGCAAGGCAGTTGACCTGACCGGATGCAGGGTGCTTGCGCTGTTTTCAAAATCGAACGGCGAAACCGTGTGCCAGGACAGCGCGGAGCAAAACGGCGGCGTGACAATAGGCGGGCAGAGCATGAACGAAATAAGCATAGAGCTTTTTGCCTCCTCCGTTGCGCCGGGAATGGTGGAAAGCGAAATACAGGTGTATTCCGGAAGCGATTTGACAACGCTCGTAACATCGGCGCAGTTCAATTTCAAATGCAGGCGCGGCATATTGAACGGCGATACGCTTGCCGCCACAAGGGAATATCCGCTGCTTACGGCGCTGATAAAGGAAACGCAGGCCATGCAGGCAAGGCTTGAAGCAATGCTGAGCCAAAACGAGGCCATAGCCGCGGCGGAAAAAGAGAGGGCAAGCGCGGAGGCGATACGCAAGCAGGCGGAAAAGCAGCGCGTGAGCAGCGAAACGCTCAGGAACAACGCCGAAGCCGGCCGAAGCACGGCGGAAAGCGGCAGAAGGAGCGCGGAGACGGCGCGCGTGAACGAATTCAATGCAATAAAGGCCCAAGCGGAGGCGCTTATTGCCGAGCTTGAGGCGGCGAAGGGAGGAGCATGAGCATGACGCGAAGGGAAGAATTCACCGCATGGATATGCGCGCAGACGGGCAGCGCATACGTTTGGGGAGCGCAGGGGCATAAGGTGCGGCGCGACGGAACGGTATATATGAACCAAAGAAAGGTGAGCGATAATTTCGAAAGCTGGGTAAGGCAAAGGGAGAACGGCGAAGAAAACGCGCGGCGCGCCATAAGCGGCATAAAGCAAAGGCTCACGGAGGGCGCAAACGAGGTGACGTGCTATGATTGCAGCGGGCTTATAATGGCCTACATACGGGATATAAAGGGCTACACTACGCGGGATCTGAGCGCACGGGGACTTTTTGCCATTGCCAAAGTACAGTTTACAAGGGACTACACAGAGTAGGTATCTGACGGGAGGTGTTCCGCCCGTCAGATTTTCCATGTGATATTCAAGCTGTCGCTTGTGGCGGCTATGGTGGTAATCATCAAATCCACCACCCGCCGCTTGTCGTCAAAGGATACATTCTCCCAAGTGTCGAGGTAGCCGGAAATCTGGCTGACCTGTTCCGGGCTGATGGCTTCCACCGTCAGCTCTGCTATCCTCGCCAGAAGTTCCTGCTTGCGCCCGTCCAGTTCTGCTATCTTCACATTCACATAGGAGAGAAGGACATTGTTTGCGCCCGTCAGACTGTCCACCAGCTTTTCAATCTCGCCGTCCACATGAGCAAGTTCCACTTGCAGGGCGGCGATTTTCGGGTTTGCCTTTGCCGCTTTCTTTCTGCCTGTCAGCGTCTTGTAGCTTGCCAGTTTCTTTACCATCTGCTGATAAACAACCGCTTCCAGTTCCGAAGTAATGATTTTCCCACACCCCGGACAACTCTTGTTATCCAGCCGTTTCGTACAGCGAAGGTATTGCTTGCCGGAGGGATTGAAGATGCTCATAAGGGCATACCCGCAATTCCCGCATTTGATTTTTCCCGCCAGCCATGTGTGGGTGGCTTTCCGGGCGGACTGGATTTTCATGTTGTTCATCAGCTTCTTGCGGCAGGTCAGCCAGATGTCAGAGGGGACGATACCCTCATGGGGAGCCAACACCAGCATTTGGTCTTTCAAGTCGTTCTTTTTGCTGGGCTTCACATCCCGCCCCTGATACAGATAGCAGCCGTTCATGCCCGTAAAATCGGCAGCGTCATTGACAATGACTGTCCCTTGACTTTTAAAAAATTCGTACACATCAAGGTCTGCCTGCACATAGACAGGATTGCGTAACATCTGCGCCAGCGTGGGGCGTATCAGCTCTTTGCCATGGAACAAAATCCCCTGTTCGGCAAAGTACCGGGTAATGTCCCCGTAGGAGGTTGTGGGCTGGGCGT
>OIXH01000136.1_pt1 | contig 93426 bp, 83 predicted proteins | sample 1587741 | NCBI WGS metagenome assembly OIXH01 (sample SAMEA3888916, study PRJEB22519) | human gut metagenome | biome: human gut; feature: human-associated habitat; material: faeces | place: Denmark | collected 2011 | reverse complement strand
ATTGCGTTTTCAAAATCTATCCAATCCCACTTCATTCTTCGGATTTCTATCGGTCTAAGTCCGCAGCATAACATTGTAAGCACCATTGTTCCGGCATAGTGTTTTGGTACGGTTTCAAGTATCATTCGGCGTTCATCATCGGTGATTGGTCTGTGCTTGTTCTCGTACACAGTCGGCAGGACAATGCTGTACCCTGCCCATTCCATAAGAGTTTTTACATAAGACAACGGCACGGGAATATGCCCTAACACGCCGGACAGCACAAACAAGACGGCAATGGCCACACTGCGCAGCACATGGCGTTCCGTTACAGACAAGCCCTTACGGTTGGCAGACACAGGCACCCTCCCCTTTTGCAAAAATGCATAGAATTCTAATACAAGTGTACCACACCCGACCGTCTTTTGCAACACAGCATTAGCACACAGGATGCAAAAGCGACGCACCGTTTGGTGCGCCGCTGCGTAGAGTCCTATTTACCTGTCAAATCGGCGACGATCCTAGCGCCAAACGCCGGCGCATCCTCCATAACGAACCGCTTCTCCTGGGCGTTTATATTTACACATTTCCGCATAAATGGCAAATAAATTCAGCTTACCTATCTAAATACTTTGCGATAAAATCCTCAACTGTACGCCAATACAGCGTGGGTGCAACAGAAGACGAGAGCGCATGGCCTGCGCCTTCTACGGTAAGTTCCTCTTTTTCGCAGGCTGCAGCCGCATACAATTCGCCCAGCATACTGTACGGCACAAGCTCATCCGACGAGCCGTGAATAAACAGCGTTGGTATGCGGCTCTTTTTCACCTGCGCAAGGGCGCTGGCCTGCTTAAAATCATACCCGTCACGAATCTTTGACAATACCGATGTGGCGTTGAGCACGGGGAACCACGGAATATGCAGGGCATCCGCCTCCCGTTGGAACTCATCCCATTCCGACGTGTAGCCGCAATCTGCAATAACAGCCTTCACATTTCCGGGTAAATCTTCACCTGACGCCATCAAAACCGTTGCCGCCCCCATGGATACACCATGCAGAACGATCCGGGCGTTCGGCTCCCATGAAAGGATCCGGTTTATCCACTTTATAATATCCACACGCTCCGGCCAGCCCATACCGATTTTTGTTCCCTCACTGTCGCCGTGGGCTCTTGCATCTACTGCCAAAACATTATAACCAAGCGTGTAAAATTTATGAACAAATCCGGCCATATGCTTGGCCTTGCTTGTGTAGCCGTGGCATACGAGAACATATTTTGTGCCGGTATTTTTGAACCGTTTTCCGTGCAGGCGCAGCGAATCAGACAGAATATACACATCCTCTCCGTGTGTAGCATACCATTCTTTAATTTCCGGCGTGCCTGTCATACCGCTGTATTTTGCACTTGCTTCCTCTTCATTGCCGGCAGTATTCGTGGCTTTTTGAACCAAGTTGTTGAGTTTGCTCATATGGATAGGCGATTTCGTGTTGATTGAGATATCATAGAATATTTCCGCTGCCGTTGCAGTTAAAGCTGCCAGCCCACAAAGCGCGCCAAAAGCTATACCTATATTCTTTCTATTCATAAAAATCTCCTCCTACTGTCAAAAGCATAACATTGTCGCAAAATGTCATTTTGCAATCTGAAGCTGTTTTGTGCGCGCCCCGGCTGTCTTTACAATACCAAAGCGCTCTGTGTATATCAAATCACATTTTTGGACGGATGTCAATAAAACCGCTGCCGCTTTTTGCTTTTTCCTTCATTTTTTCGTTTTCGCCGGGAGCGGCATTGTTGTGCTGCTGCAGGCTACACATAATACTTTGCCTGCGCGTTCCACAGCGCTGCATATTGGCCGTCGGCAGCCAAAAGCGCTGTATGCGTGCCGCTTTCCACCAGCCTTGCGTGATCAAATACGGCGATGGTATCGAGACGCAGCTGGACAGCCGATGCGAAATGTAAATGGCCGTTTTGCTTTGCACAAAGGAATTGAAGCGGCTGTAAATCTCGTTCTCCGCAATCGGATCCAAAAGCCGCCGTAGGTTCGTCCAGCGCCACCACCAAAATCAGTTGCCTGGTGGTAACGCCCTTTTCGATACAATCGATCATCGCCTTTGGTATGGGCTTTGCGGCACTGGTCAGCTTTATCCTGCTTTAAAATCGACGGCTTGAAATCCGCTTCAAAATCGATCCAAAAGCCGCAGATTTTTATTAAAAAATCATCGTTTTTTTCATTCACTTTTTTCATTCCGGGCTTTTATATTGTTTATGCATCAAAAATGCAAAAGTAGAAAGCAAAATCAAATCAACCGATGCACAGTATAAATATTTGAATTTTTTTTACCATTGACCGAGCAGTGTTCTACATCAATCAAGCATTGATCCTCAAGAGATTTTATTGCTCGTCTTACACTTTCGTAACTCATATTGCATTGCTCAGCCATTCTTCTTATTGACCAATAACTTTTTCCTTTTTTATCTTTTTTAGAAACCAAAAAACAATAGACCATAAAGTCACGACTGTTCAATTTATATTTTTCAAAAAAGTCATTTGGCATAATCCAAAATCTTCCGCTTGGAATTTTTTGATACAACATTTTTCATTCCCCTTTCTAAAAATAAAAATAAAAAGCCTATACGCATCTCAAAATAAAAATGCATATAGGTTCGTCATAGTTTTATTGAATTTTCTCTCCGTTTTCATATTAGCAAATTCATAATTTTCTGTCAAGACCCCTTGCAGTTAAAAAAATAACTTGAATTCAAATTGAACGGAAGATTGATATTGATTTGTGTTAAAAGTTGATTTTAGGGAAGGAAGTGTGTATAATGATTAATGAAAATAAATTAGGAAGGAGCGTTGTTATGAACTACACTTTGATGCATAAAAACATAAAAGTAGCCGATTTATCATTAGACGAAGAAACCGGTTCAATCGTTAAAATAGGCGAAATATATAACTTTGCTCACCTTCCTATCGGTACAACTAAAGACGATTTATCCGCCGACAGAGCATTGCTCAATAAATGGTGGACCGATCGCTCAATTCCTGCAAGCAGATCGGGTGTAAGAGATGCACTTGAAGTTTTGCGTGTAAGCACTCCAAAACTGCTTTTGGCAAAATGCTACGGATTAAGCCTTTCGGATCAGTATTGGGTTAAGCCTATTAGTTCTGATTTGGAATGGGAATTGGTAAATTTCTTTGATAATGATTTTTCAGAAGATGTCGGTGATATTCTGTTCGGAAAGGCAAAGGATTCTGAAAATATCAGTTTGAATTCACCTGACAACACTTCTGACGGTTGCTTAAAGAAAAGATGGAAAATAATTAATCAAAAGCGTTGTCTTCTTAAAGCAGGCAGTTTGCCTTATGAGCAACAGCCGTTTAATGAGGCTATTGCATCATTGATTATGAAAAAGCTGAATGTTGACCATGTCAATTATTCTGTCATTATTGATGACGAAAAACCATATAGCGTTTGCGAAGATTTCATTTCAAGGGATACAGAACTTGTTACAGCTTGGAAGATTTTGCAAAAGTATCCTAAACCTAATCACCTATCTGTTTATCAGCATTATATTAACTGTTGCAAATCTTTAGGCATTGATGACATCGTTGATAAAATCAATCAAATGATTGTAGTTGATTTTATTATAGCCAACGAGGACAGACACCTCAATAATTTCGGTCTTGTCAGAAATGCAAACACACTTGAATGGATTGATGTTGCACCGATTTTTGACAGTGGCTCATCACTCGGCTATGATAAAGTTACACCGAATATGGATAAACAATCATTGATAGTTTGCAAGCCGTTCAAAAAAACTCATTTTGAACAGTTAAGATTAGTCACCTGTTTTGATTGGATTGATTTTGACGCTTTGAATAATATCGACAATGAGATACTCGGCATATTGAATGATGCCGATGTAAATTTAATTGACGATGCAAGAAAACAAAAAATCATATCTTCAATCAACCAAAGAATAGAATATATTCATAATCTTGCATTGGAAAAAACTTGGCAAGCCAATGACGACATTACCGAAGATGTTGAAAACGATGTTGCTGAAGATTATTCATCATTTGATATGTCAATGTGAAAATTTAAATAATAAATGTGAAAGACTATCCCTCCTGATGTTTATTCTACATCAAGAGGGCTCTTTTTTCTATTGACCATTTTTTACGGACTTGTTCATTGTATTTTTGGAATTCGCATATTCAACTAATCGCTTTCTGCTCTGCTCAAATACATCATCAATCATATGTGTGTAGATTTTTGCGGTTACTGATATGTCAGAGTGTCCCGTACAGCGGCTACAAACGTGTCAAATTTGCAGAAACATCATCAGTTCGTCTGTTTATCTGATTCACTTAGAAAACAGTCAACAATCGGCACACAAGGTGCTATTGAACAACAAAATGCTATTATTTATAATTTTGCATAAAAGAGCATAATAATATTATAAAGCTGGCAACTATGTTTAATAATATTAACATTATTTCGCTTATTGTTTATAATATTAAACATAAGGAGTGATGTTATGGGAAAGAAATCCATTGAATTATTACCTCAAACTATGGAAATATTAGAAACGATGGGCGAACAAATAAAAATGGCTCGCTTGAGAAGAGATATATCGGCTGAATTAGTAGCCGAAAGAGCGAATATCAGCAGAGCTACTCTTTGGAATATAGAAAAAGGCAGTCCGTCTGTTGCAATAGGAAATTACGCTGCCGTTCTTCACGCGCTTAATAATATGGACAGAGATTTGCTAAAAGTTGCAAAAGATGATGAGTTTGGAAGAAAGCTTCAAGATTTGAATATTTCAACTAAAAAAAGAGCTTCAAACAAGGAGAAATAAATTATGGAAATTTATGTTTATGAATGTTTCAGTTCTTCTGAGTCAAGATTTATGGGTACTTTGTTTCAATAGAATATATGAGACCTGCATTCAGCTTAAATCCGATTGAATAATGACCTTTTCTTATTTTCTGCCTTTTATATTGTTTATCCATCAAAAATGCAAAAGCATAATGGATAAAATCAATTCGCCCATTACTACAATTCCCGAATCAGTCTTCGTATGGGGTGCAATAATTATTGCCGAGATTGGTGATTTTAACAACTTTGATTCTCCTGACAAAATTTTAGCTTTTGCAGGTCTTTCACCATCTACTTACCAATCCGGTCAACTTAACAACTGCTATGCCCATATTGAAAAGCGCGGTTCTCGTTATTTGAGATACGCTCTTTTTAACGCAATCAAGTTTGTTTGTAATTGGGATTCTTTGTTTGCCGAGTATCTTGCTAAAAAGCACTCGGAAGGCAAACACTACAATGTTGCTATTTCTCATGCTACCAAGAAGTTAGTCCGCCTTATTTTTGCTTTGCAAAAGTCCGGACAACCATACATATCTAAATCCTGATTTTCATAATTTTTGAAATTCGGCGTCTTTGACGTCTGTTTCTTTATGCCTTTTTTCACTGTTAATCAATTCGCAACATTTTTCTTTTTTAGACTTGACTTTTAATAGTTAGTCTTTATAAGAATTATATCTTTACTTGATAAAATTCTAACATTGGTTGCACATAAATGAAGTATCAGATTTTGTTGAAAATTTCTATATGTTATGATATTATGTAAAAAAAGATGATTATAGGTGATAAAATGAAATCAATGGTAAATAATTCTGAATTAAAAGATATATATTTATCAAGGCCATTTTCTACGAGAAATGCGGATGAATATGATCTTGAAAATATATTAGATTTATTTATAGATCCTACAGATGGGCTTGTTGGACCATTCGATTTTTCAAATAGTATTGTTAAGGGAAAAATGGGTTCAGGAAAAACAATGTATTTGAGGGCAAATTATGCATATTATCTTTATACGGTAGTTCCTTGTTTGTTAGATGAAAGTGATATAATATTGCCGGTATATATTAAATTGAGTGATTTTCAGAACATTCATAATGCTGAGCAAATATATTATGCCATTATTATTAAAATCATTGAAGAAATTGTGTCAATTATGGATCATTTAAAATCTGCAGATGAATTAGCAAGGTTACATAAGGGCGCTCATTCAATTGATGGTTTATGGACGACAGATAGTATTTTATCAGAAATACTTGAGAAATTAAAATCCTATACTTGTGAAGAATATGTTAAAACTGTAAGTCATAATTTATCATATGGTGGAAGTATTGCTGCAAATTATGCCAAATTGTGTAGTGATTATTCTAAAAATAAAGTACTCCAAATCAAGGAAAATGGTAATCCATCGTTTGAAGATGTGGTTAATGCTTGCAATAAATTGATTCTTCCCTTTAACGGTAAATTGCTACTATTATTTGATGAAGTTGGATCAATAGATAAAAAGTTTTTTAAATCAACAAAAACAAGTGATTCTTTTTTTGAAACACTCATGAATCAATTAAGAACGCTTCCATATATACGTACTAAGTTAGCTGTGTATCCTAAATCACAATCAGATATTTTAAGAGAAACAAGATATGGCGATGTTGTTTCTCTTGAAGAGAATATAACATTAAATGATCAAAAATATGAATCGTTTTTAAGTAAAACAACATCATTAATTGAGAGATATATAGAAAAAAGTACTGGCAAAAAAATCCACGCAGAATACTTATTTGATATATCAATTGAAAATCAATTATTATTGGAACAATTGATTAACGCATCTGATGGCAATATGCGTAGATTAGTACACTTGTTAGATTCAACAATGAACATGGCATTTAAAAGAAATCATGGAGAGGGCAAAATTTTTTTAGAAGATGTTATTAATGCGTTAAAGAAACAAGGTGAATCACTTGAATCTCAGTTTGGAGAAAAAGATAGAAACTTTTTAAATAATATTGTCAATGTTTGTAGAAATCGAAAATCATATAAATTTACTTTTCCAAATAAATCAACAATGATTGATAAGTTTACTTCTTTTTCAAATGAGTATAATGTATTGAATATTGCTGAAAATGGATCTGGCAGACAAAGTACAGTGTATTCTTTCGATTATGCTTATTGCATATACAAAGACATTTCTACTCATTGTATCAAAAATTCAAACAAGGTTGATAAGGATAGAAGTTTTAAAACAGGTAAAGCAATAGAACGTATATCAAGACTTAGTGATGAATTAATTTTTCAAGCAAGTATTCCAGGTAAAATTACTGGAGAGGTTATATTTCTTGGAAACACAAAAAAAACCGTTGGTTTTATAAAAGGAGAAAACCAAGAAGAGTATTTCTTTGATAAAAGCGATATTATTGAAACAGATAAAAATAGTAATATTTATGTTGGCTGTGAAGTTAGATTTTTACCATTTCGTTTTACAAAAGATTCACTATGTGCTAAAGAAGTTGAACTTATTAGTTAATGACAATTGGAATATCTAGATTAATCTAAACTATTTCGTGTGTTTAATTTTAAGTTAGATATAAAATTGAAAAACAATCAATCTAAATCATTTTATTCTACATTAATTATTTGTTTTATTAAATTTGTTTATTGAAGATTATAAGATGATTTTTTAATGGTATGTTGTATATATTGTAGGGTTCAAATCCATACACAAAATTGCAAAAAACATCTTTTTTGTATTTCTCAGACACATGGCTGAAAGTTTTACTTTCGGCCTATTTTTATGCCCGAATACTGCTTTTTACGACGGTATTCGGGCATTTATGACTGAGACTTTTGAGAGACATTGCTCAAATCAAAATCGTAACACGAATTGAAATGAGCAAAACTCCGAGCGAATACAGAAAATCATATTTATAACCGTTGACTTTATAAAATCTCGGGTGTATAATCAAAAAAATAAAGCTGTCTCGGCTGATGAAGACTATAAATTTTGCTGTTTCTGAACACAACAGCAGAGTTTACAGTCTTATTTTTTTGTAGGCGATAATATGAAATTTAAAAAATATGCAACAAAAACGCTGATGATTGTTATCGGATCAATAATATCCGCATACGGAATTACGCTTGCAATAGGCGCAGGTTTCGGCGGCGCAACACTTGCGATATTGTGGCAAGGGCTGACGAATGTGACAGGTATGTCAATCGGCACATCGTCGCTTGTTGTGGCTGTGGCAATGATAATTTTTGCCTTTTTCTATGACAGAAAGCAAATCAATGTCGGCACAATTCTTTACCAAATCATTTACAGTTTTTTCGTGGATGTATTCACAAAAATTCAGCATTATACAGATATTAAAGCGGTTAATTTTGTTATAATGCTGCTTGGCATTGCTATATTTTCGTTCGGAACGGGGCTTTACTCCGCCGCTGATTTCGGCAGGGGCTCATATGAAGCAGTCACATTTTCGCTTGCCGAAAAAACGGGTGGAAAATCAAAATTGTACGAATGGTTCTTGATATTATAATGGTAATTATCGGCGTTTTGCTCGGCGGTAAATTCGGAATTTGCACAATTGCCACCGTTTTGCTCTCCAGTCCGATAATTCAGGCAACCGTAAGCACTGTTAAGAAATCAAAGATTTTAAAAAACATTTCTTAAAATTCTCATACAAGCCTAAAAGTGATAAGACATACAAAAAGGATGGAATTAGATTTTGAACAAGTCCGTAAAAAATGGACAATAGAAAAAGAGCCCTCTTGATGTAGAATATACATCAGGAGGGATTTTTAATGCCAAGAAATTAATGAAAAAATCGTTTTTCTTTAATTCAATTTCTCTGCCATCGGCTATAAGCGTGCCTTTACCTTCGATTACAAAATGCAGTTCATAGCAGTCTTTTGCGTGAACGTGCATCGGTATTTTTTCGCCGAGTTTGCCGCCACCCAAATCTGTTATTGCAAATTGTATTTTGTTCCGAGTGAAATCCATTTAAATCACCTTGCTTATTATAACGTAACACGACATTTACATAAATATAATGTCGTGTTGTTTTTTTATGCCTGTATGTTATAATTTTTACGAGGTGAGTTTATGAACAGATATGTAAAAAAAGCACTTTGTGTGTTATTAACTGTAACTTTTGCTTTTTCGTTGGCATCTTGTTCAGGGGGCAAAGTAAGCGAAGGTGATATTAAATCTCTCTTTAAAGATACTTCTAAAATTTCATTTTCATATAATTATACCGAGCTTAAAGATTCGAGAAAAAATAAAACTAAATCTTGGAGGCAGGGGATGGTATCCGGAAACGGACTTCAAGGGTTTATTACAAGCGGCAGTCCGTACAGCGACACATTTATTTTTCAAAATATGCATTTTATAATGCCTAATGAAAATCAGCGTACTTGTCCTCAAACTTATGATGAACTTGAAACAGTAAAGCAAAGTATTATTAAATGTAAAGATATTACGGATAATGCAAACTATGATGACGTATACCGTTATCACCCGGGCGGCCAATTACGGCTTGATTTTGATAAGAAAAGCACTAAAAAATATATTCGCTATACAGATTATGAAACATCGCAGGTCGGTGTTGATTTTACGGATAAAAACGGCACTTGGAAGCGTACATCATTCACTTCAATGGCAGATGATGTTGTGATTACCAAGCTTAATAAATCATCTTCCGGCAGTAAGCTTAATTTAACTTTATCATTTGATAACCTTTCAACTCTTGCAAATTTCGGCGACAGTGACGAAGCTAATATGAAGTATAAAAAATTAACTGATGATAATGCAAACTACCTTGCGCTTGTTTCACACTATCCTGATTATGAAAAAAGTGAACTTAAAAACGGCGGTTATGCAACAGTAACTTATGTAATTACTTCAGGCGGAAACAAAGAAAAAGTGTTGATAGATAAGAAAACAGACGAAACACAGTTTTTGGGTGAAAATACAGGCATTAAAATAACCGATGCCGACAGTGTTTATCTTCTTACCGTAAGTGACAGAACTTACGATATGGGAAAAATTGAGGATTTTGAAAAGCAAAATGGTTTCAAACTTGTCGAAGATTGTATAGCAAAGCTTGAATGTGTAGCTGCAAAATATGCAGGTAATAATGATTTTGATTATGATAAAGCATTAAATAATCACTTGGAAATTTATCAGCCGCAATTCGACAGCGTTACACTTTCGTTGGGTGATGATAATTTTGCGTCAAATGAAACACTTTTAAAAATACAAAAGGGTAAAAAGAAAATAAATTCCGCTCTTGCACAGCGTACATATTATGCCGGCAGATATGCGTATCTTTGCTGTTCGGGTTATTCCACAAGCCGACTTTACGGTATGTGGACAGGTGAATTTAACACCGGCTGGGGCAGTAAATATACAATGGACGCAAATGTTAATTTGCAAACTTCTTCAATGAATACGAGCAATATGTCACGCAGCCCTATCGGCTATGCATATTTCATTTTGCGGCAACTTCCTGATTGGGAAGAAAATGCATATGCAACACATGGGTTTAAAGACGCTATTCAGGCTCCGGTCAATACCGACGGTGATAAAGCAGTAATTACTGAAACCTGCTATCCTTATCCTTTCAGATATTGGAACGCCGGCACATCTTGGATGATTAACCCGCTTTATGAAACTCTTCTTTCATATGGTAATATCAATATTCCTTTAAGTGATGAATTTGACCTTGAAAATCTTAAATCGGTTCTCTCCGTTACCGAAAAAGACTTAACAGAAAGTCAAATTGAAGAAATTAAAAAGCGTGGATATTTAAGGCTTGAAGAAGATATTTTATATCCGCTTTTGGTGAAAAGTGCAAATTATTGGAGTCAGCTGATGAGCCCTGAATATTATACCGCAAAAGACGGTTCTATTCATTATGAAGAGGGCAAAACATCATTAAATGACGGTGAAACATATTGCATTTTGCCAAGCTATTCGCCTGAAAATAATCCGTCAAATTATAACAGCCCATCTGATGCTAACTGTGCTATTGATATTTCTGCCTGCCGTGATAATCTTAATATGCTTATTAAAGTTATGGGCGACATTGATAAAAGTGCTGATACTTCTAAATGGCGGGAACTTGAAAAAAATCTTCCGCCGTATCTTTATGATGAAACAGGCGCTCTTAAAGAATGGGCAACAACTTCATTTGATGAAAATAATAAACATCGTCATTTAAGTCATCTTTACGGTGTATGGCCGCTTTTTGAAACGCAGGGAAATGACGAACTGTCAAAAGCCTGCGAGCAGGCAATTGCAAACAGACAGAGTGAAAATGAAGCGTCACACGCACTTGTTCACCGCAGTCTTATTGCTTCAAGGTTAAAGGATTCAGATTCTTTAACAGATGCCCTCGTTAAACTTATGAACCATAAAATCAGGTACGATTCACTAATGACTAACCACGATTATGACCAAGGCAGTTGCTATTGTACTGATTTTGCGATAGGCTATCTCGGAATTATAAATGAAGCTCTTGTTTATTCACATAATAATGATATTGAGTTTCTTCCGGCCCTCCCGAATTCGGGTTTTGAAAACGGAACGCTTAAAGGGATTAAAACCCGTAACCGTGCTACCGTAACTGAATTAAAATGGGCAGACGGCGGCAAAACAATAAGCGCAACCGTTACTTCGGATATTGACCAAAAGCTTAATATTAAAGCCGGCGGTAAATCACAAACAGTTGAATTTAAAGCAGGGGAAAGTAAAACATTTAGGTTTTAAGTGTTTAAAAGGATATAGCCAAAGCTATATCCTTCAGTTTGTCGATGGTGAAAATTGCGATCCTTATCGCTTAGCTGCTATGTTTGATAGCCTTAATGGTTATAAAATACAGAAGATTGATAAAGTAGTAGACTTTGCGTTTCAAACGACACCTCATTGTAAGGTTCGCAATTTCTCATACGAATTTGCTGCTCTAAGCAAAAATAAAAGTCTGAGAGATTTTTGAGAGACGCAAAGTCTGAAAAACGGCTTAAATAGGCGGTTTTGAAAAAAGATTGCAAGCCTCTGACTCCGCCATTTTAGGTTCGAATCCTTATTACGAGCGAAGCGAGTAACAAGGTTATCGGGACCCATTCAAAATCTGTGATTTTGTAAATGGGTGATGTTCTTATTACGGGTTTATAATGCAATTAAACCCGTAAAAACGTTCTGTCAAGTCTTTAAGGTGGAGATTTGCAAAGCAAATACTACCGTGACTTGACAGGTTGTTATTCCCCAGCCAATACCTCGGAACAATTTGTTCCGAGGCTTTTTTATGCCCGAATACTGCTTTTTACGGCGGTATTCGGGCATTTTCTTTTGTTTCATATTTTAAAAAACATATAATCATTTATTCGCATAAATAATTATTGTTGTATTGTTTAATGAGATTTACAATACAGAAAAAATAAGAAAATAAAATCATAATAAGCGGCGGAAAAACGCCCAAAAACAATGCTGAAATTTTATTAAACCCTGCCATGTAGGTGTCTGCTTCCCAATGTATAATATCATCGATAGCGAGTCCGCCAAAAACCGTTATTAACAAAATAAAATAAATTGTCCAAATAACCATCTGAGAAAAATAAAATTTCTTCTTCAAAAGCTTATTATATAATACAGAAAATTCCTCTTTCTGAACTTTTATATTTGAGCTTTGAACAATTACGGGATGCAAACATTTAGCCCTTATATAAAGGAAATTATTATAGCAGCTTGTTTTAATGGCAATTTCCAATTTTGCATTACGATGAATATGCAGCATGTATGTTACTTTGAAACAGGCTAAATCATATCTGAAAGCAAACAAATGATTCAATATTCTCTTTTGAAATGATTCGGATAAAAACGAAAATTTCAATTTCCCTAATTGATTTTTCTCAAAAGGAATGCTTTCAAATGTTAAAATATGATTTCCAACTTCTGTTTCAAATACATAATTGATTGCGTTTCCCGTATTTTCAAAGTCCATAGGTTCTTTTCCGTCTAACAGAAGCCGAAAATTATTATACTCGTTAAAGTGCAAGGTCAATGACAATTTGTCCTTACCATATTCCGCATTTACCATCGAAGCTACAATCCATTCTGCACATTATTCGCAATAGTCTTTAAAATATATATGCTTATTTCCGCCGAGCGGCACGGCTCAAATTTTATTTTTCTGAATATTTTTCAATGAAGCTCTCAACCGTGTTCCAATAAAGCTCCGGCTCAACCGAGGATGAAAGCGCGTGTCCGGCACCATTGACGGTCAAACATTCCTTTTCGCAGGCCGCCGCCGAATACAGCTTATCGAGCATACTGTATGGAACAAGCTCGTCATCGGAGCCGTGAATAAACAGAGTCGGAATACGGCTTTGTTTGACCTTCTCAAGAGCGCTCGCTTGCTTGAAATCATACCCGTCGCGAAGTCTTGACATCACAGACGCGGCGTTGAGTACGGGGAACCACGGGATATGCAGAGCGTTTGCTTCGCATTTGAATTCATCCCATTCCGAGGTGTAGCCGCAATCTGCGATTATAACCTTGACATTTTCGGGCAGCTCTTCACCGGATGCCATAAGCACCGTCGCCGCTCCCATGGATACGCCGTGTAGTATTATTTGTGCATTCGAATCCCAAGAAATAATAAGCTTTATCCATTCGATAACGTCAAATCGCTCCGGCCAGCCCATTCCTATTTTCGTGCCCTCACTGTCGCCGTGTGCACGTGCGTCTTCTGCCAGAACATTATACCCGAGTGAGTAAAATTTGTTTACAAAACCGGCCATATGCTTGGCCTTGCTTGTGTATCCGTGGCAGACAAGTACATATTTTGAACTGTTGTTTTTAAATATCTTACCGTGCAGACGAAGAGAGTCGGACATAATGTAAACATCCTCACCGTGCTCATTGTACCATTTTTTCATTTCGGGCGTACCGGTAAGTCCGCTGTATTTTTCGCTCGCGTCTTCTTCGCTGCCGGATGTGTTCGTGACCTTTTGAACGAGATTGTTGAGCTTACTCATATGTATAGGTGATTTTGTGTTTATCGAGAAATTATAAAATATTTCAGCCGACATTGCGGTCAATGCCGTCAGTCCGCAGAGAGTGCCGAAAACCGCACCTGCATTTTTTCTGTTCATAGAAATTCCTCCGTCATTTTTTTAAAATTATACCATACTCACGAATTTTGTTTCAAGTCTTTTGCTATTTATATATTTTATACGGCGATTAAAACTGTTTTTTGTTAAAAAAGCGAAGAGGCTCAAGCAGACCGTTTTAAGCGTTTTGCTCCGTATCGAAAATATTGTGTGGTATTGATTCCGATTTATCGCTTTGATATAATAAGATAAGAGTAATAGAGGTGGATTATGAAAATAACATACATTAACCACAGCGGATTTTTGGTTGAAACCGAGAACTGCTATTATGTTTTTGATTATTACAAAGGCGAGATGCCGAGGCTTGACAAAAGCAAGGAAGCCATAGTCTTTTGCAGTCATTTTCACCAAGACCATTTCAATCCGAAAATTTTTGAAATTCTTGATGATATGGGTATGAATTATCAGGCTGTTTTGGCGAAAGATATCAGCAAAAAGAAGTATCCTGCCGGTGTGAAAGTCACGACGGCTTATCACGATCAAACCTATATTCTTGACAACGGCACACAAGTTAGTACGCTTCTTTCAACCGACAGCGGTGTTGCTTTTATCGTCAAGACAAGCGAGGGCATGATTTATCACGCAGGTGATTTGAACGATTGGCATTGGGAGGGTGAGACGGAAGCCGACAACCGCCACATGGCCTCCATGTACCGTACCGAGATTGACAAAATCAAGGGCGCTCATTTTGATGCAGCATTCGTTCCCCTTGACCCAAGGCAGGAGGAGCATTATGCCGACGGTATGCTTTATTTTTTGAAACATGTCGATTGTGACGCCGTTTTTCCTATGCATTATTGGAACGAGCCGAGCGTGATTGATAGGTTTATCACCGAATATCCGCAGTATAAATCACGAATAAAAAATACAGAATCAGCAAAAGGAGAAGAAATATGAGCTTTAAAATGATTCACGAAAACTATAATGTTTCTGATTTGGATAGGTCGATTAAGTTTTATGGCGATGCGCTTGATTTGCACGAGGTCAGTCGAAAAACCACCGACGATTTTATTATCGTTTATTTGAGCAATGATTCAAGCGATTTTGATCTTGAACTTACTTGGCTTAAAGAACATCCACAGCCGTACGATTTGGGTGAATGTGAATTCCATTTGGCATTTAAGGCAGATGATTTTGAATTGGCGCATAAAAAGCACGAAGAAATGGGCTGTATCTGCTTTGAAAATCCTGAAATGGGTATATATTTTATTGAGGACCCGGACGGCTATTGGCTGGAAATTTTGCCGTGATTAAGTTACACTATAATAAAAAGGGGCTGTAAAAAACAGTCTGAAAAAAAGATGACTGCAAGAACTCCGAAAGGAGATGCTTGCAGTCGTTTTTTGTGGTATAATTGAGTTGATGAAAAACAAATATAACCAACAAAGACATAATACACCATATCAGTTAAAATTACCACTGGAAATTTTAATAATAATAGAAATTTCCGATCCGGTATATACATTCAATGAAGTTTTTCATCATATCGACCTAAAAAAATACCTTGCCGTTAAGAAAAGCAGGACAGGTCGCAAAAGATATGATAGTGAAACCTTGATGAAAGTAATACTGTTTGCATTTATGGAACACGGGTATGTTTCAGTTCGAGAGATAGAAAAACTTTGTAAAACAGATATACGCTTTATGTGGCTGTTACAGGATAACCCTGCACCAAGCCATATGACAATAGATAACTTTATGAAAGATTATCTTGTTAACTGCATAGATGACATTTTGAGTGAAATAAATTCATATATCTTCAAACAAGAACAGTTGGACTTGTCACACATATACATAGACTGTACAAAGATAACCGCCAATGCAAATAAATACAGCTGGGTATGGAGAAAGAGCAGCGTAAAAAACAGAGATAAAGTATTTAACAAGATTGTCGAATTGCTAAACGAAATTAATAAAGTTACTTCTATGCAAGGCGTAAAATTTGAAATCCGTACAGAATATAGAGTATATGGAACAAATAACCTAACAGTATGTTAAATTAGCTTGTATAAAGCCGGAATGTATTGTTAGAGCAAAGGTCACAGAAAAACACCTGATCAAAGAAATTATGACAAGTTTGTTGAATTTACTGAAAAACTAAAGAAATATGCAAAACACATAAATACATGCGGTGAAAGCCGAAACAGTTATTCCAAAACAGACAGTGATGCAACTTTTTTCAGAATGAAAAGAGATTACATGGGCAACGACCAATTATTACCCGTATACAATATTCAGCCTTATATATGTGATGAATATATTGCAGTATATGATATAAAGCAGTATGCATCGGATATGGACTGCTTTATACCTTTTGTGTAAAAATTCAAAAAGATACACGGCTTTTATCCTAAATATCCCGTTGCAGATGCAGGATACGGAAGCTTTAACAATTATCTTTCAGATGTTACTATAATTGGTTAAACTATATTATGACATAAATCTTGCCTAGATTTAATGAACCTTTTAGCGCATTGTTAGAGTTTAGTAACAAACTAAAATCATCCATTACATTTCTACTTATAGCTGCTATACTCCAATCTACAATCGTACTGCTGCTATCAGAGTTAATATCAAAAAGCATAATATAATCAAGATTTGTAAATCTCGAAGGACACGGGCCTTTGCCTCCTATACCTATATTGATTTCTGACACCGTATCTCTTTTGAGAATTTTAAGCGTTAGTACAGTAAAACCTTTTTTCAATTCGGGGTTTGACCTTATCTCATTTAGCTTTATAACATCGTTACCCGATTTTGATAAGTAATCCTTTGCTTCATGAAGATAAGCGTGAATATTGCCTTCTACATCTATCTTATATGAAATGATATCAATATATTCTCGCAACACATTTCTTCCTTCTCCGTGAAGAATACATCTATCACCTTGAGCTCCAGGATAACTAATTGCTAAAATATCAAGATTTGCTTTTTTAAACAGCATCATACTTGCATATGAAACAATGTCCTCATTTATTTTTGATGAATCTAATAATGAAGTATCAGTTATTTCATAATTATAGTTTGATAGTGTCGAAAGATATTTGAAGATAGGCTCGTGATTATACTTTATCTCTAAGATTAGCTTTCTGTTTTTGTCAGTTAGAAGTATGCTTTTTGAGAGAATAAAAATTGATTTGACTGCAAAACCATTGGCCTGTGCTAGATAACGGTTTAGCATTTCATCTGGAATAAAAACAGTATTACCTTCTATTTTTAATCCATAAAAATATGAATCAAGATTTAAACCTCTTAGAAAAACAAAGAGCGCATTTTCAGCAGTAAAACGATTGTGTTGACTAATAAAAATATCATTCACATAAGAATATAATTCTCTTTGATGTGAAATGCCATCGAATAAAGACTTATAGCCCATTCTGTTATTAAGCGAAGTGCGTTCGACTTGAAATTCTGCAGATAAATTGTGATAACTTAATAACATATTCATAAAATAGACAATGCCTCTGTCTGGGTCAAGTGCGTGGCCAAACCTATTAATTTTAACAATGGCGGTATCATTATTCCAATTAAACCTGCTAGAATTACAGAACATATTTTTAACTTCATTAACACCAATATCAGTTAATAACCCTGAATGGATGTGCTTGTATTTACTTAGCAGTATTTCATAATAGTCATAATGGCCTGAAGCAGAAATAATAGTATCAAACATCAAATGAATAACGGCGTGCAATTCTTCCGATTCAGCAATGCACGAAAGTCTTTCTGGATTAACAATCAACAAATCGTCCTCATTTGATTGCCACTTTATCGTGAAATAAATAGCGTTATTCTTTAATGCTGCTCGTTTTTCTATTGAATCTGTGATCTTACTTCCTCCACCATGTTGCGCATTTACACCTTTCGTCTCTGGCGAAATCTTTATAGTTGGAATTTTGTAATTTGCGCCCCAAAATATTACATCGGAGCGCTGCATAATATGGTCATCAGTTCGTACGGCAGTCGAGTATTCTATTAAAGAAACAGGTATTTCATAGTTACCGCTGATTATTGTTATCATAACATCAATGTCTTTTACTTTTCTAATACGGGTAACCAAACTCTCGTTATCACAAAACTCACCTCTTATTTTTTTTGAGTAAATGAGCTTTATCTCGGCTTGGACACCAAGTTTTTCCATTGCGTTGATAACATAGTGCTTTAAATCTTCGCCTTGTTCTAATACCTCGAAATATATTCTTACTTCATCAATTTTCATTACCGTTCACCTTTTCAAATATCATTATATGTTCCTTTTTTCCAAGTGTCCTAAAACTCTTTTGAAATGATTTACTTGTCTTGTCGAGATTTGTATAAGAATAGTCTAATAATTCCCAACCGATTTCTTCACATATTTTTTTCGTGTGTTCGTATGAGTCGTATTTTTCGCCTTGAATCTTACCGTCGCCAATTATAATGACTATTTTGGCATTGTTCTTCAATACAATATTACAAGAAGAAAAAATTTCAAAAAGGTCTTGGTCAAAATTATCTTGAGAATGCTTTAAGCTTGAAAACTCACGCCGTGAGCCGATTTCCTCATCTCTTGCTAATTGAAAATCTTCATCTAACCATAACATCCTATGTTTATGATACAAATAATAATCATATGTGTTTGGATAAGGCGGAGAGGTAACAATTAAATCAACACTGTTTTTCTTAATTACTTCATCACAATTTTTAGAATTGTGCAAAAAGACATTTGAATTAGCTAAAACTTCTTCGTTCCTTTTACAATTAAGGAGTATTTCTGAAAAAACATGAAGCTTTTTTTCGTAGAGTTCAATCACATAATCTACTGTTATCCCTTCTTTTATAACAGCAGCATATCTAGTATCGCTTTCCTGATTTGAAACTGTATTAATAATTGATGATAGAGTCAATCGAGAAAACAAAAGCAACCTTTCATTATTGTTGAAAAAAGAAACTATATTGTTTTTTATGCAAGAAAGCCCAATAATAGCTTCATCACAAAACCAATGATTAATGCTATTATACTCTACCAATGGACCGTAGTTTTCGTTATGTGCATCGTTTTTAATGTTTTCTATGAATTTCTCTAATTCAATTAAATCTTCTCTTGTCAACTGCAGAAGTTTAAACTTAGAAATCATTATTGCAATGCCGTTTATATCCAAACCCACTCCATAACGATTACAAGATGACGAAGCTAATACAGTTGTTCCTGAACCAACAAACGGGTCTAGAACAGTATCAAATTCGTCACTGTATTCTAATATGAATCTTTCGGCTGTTGTTATGGGGAATTTTGCTGGGTATGGATGAATTTTATCTAATTTTTCATACCATTTACTGTTTGTCATTTTCTTAACACCACTATATAAGAATGATTCTGATTGACATAAAATACTGAAGGATAGCCTAGCAAAACAAGTTTTCTGTGTTGATTCTGGTCCCATATAATTAAATCGTGATATTTGAAACCAGCCTTTTCCCCTGTATAAGCTATTTTTGAATGTAAATCAATGTATGGTATTTTGTTCTTTGTGTCCCTAAAATCCTTAACAACCCACGCATTATATCCTCCTGGTTTTGTAACACGATATAATTCAGACATAATAATTTCAACCTTTTTAATATACTCATCCATAGACATATTACCAAGGTCTTTTTCATCGTCAGAATATATATTTGTTGTAGCATTATTCTCAGTAACAAATGCTGAGTTTTTGTGATGTAGAGTTCTATCTTCCACGACTTTATGAATCAAATCAGCATAAGGTGGTGATGTAATTGTTAATTGCACCGTATCATCTTCAATGCTTTTTAACACTTCACAACAATCGCCTTTTCTTATATCTGCAGTACCCAAGTCTTGTCCGTCAGATAATAACGATAGCTGTGAGGAATTAAGCACTTCGTTTATGGAATCTGTTGCAACGGAAAAGAATCTTTCTGTAAGTTCTATCCCAATACCATTTCTGTTGTTTTTAACGGCAGCAACAACTGTTGTCCCCGTTCCAAGAAATGGGTCTAACACAGTATCTCCTTGTTTACTATACATACTTATTAATCTATCGCATAGTTTTTCAGGATAAGTTGCACCATGTTTTAAATGCTTTTTTTGTCTGGCAGAAGAAACATCATTCCAAACACTCCTACTTAGAGAAGCCCATTCAGACGCAGATAAGCCGTTAAATGTTTTTGCTCTTTGTTGTGTTATTTTTTCATCTTCTGTTTTATTATTCACGAGTGTAATCTCCTGTATATGTTTGAATTGTTTATATTATAGCATAAAGCGAGGTTTATGTAAATTGTAGAAAACAAAATAAAAAAGATTATAATTGAATCGTTCGTAATATTGGACGGATAAGAAGTATTCTAAATTCACATCTCTAGTTACTTGCGGACAACAATCCCTACGTTCCCTGATTTTTTCTTGCTTTTTCCTTATAAATCCGCAATAATCATTGATTTTAAGTATTATGTGTGATATACTAAATTTGTATAATTGTAATTATCTGAAAGCGAGGAAAATCTAATGGATTCTAACATCGAGCGCTGGTACTCAATGAAAGAAATATGCGAATATCTTGGCGTCAGCCGTGATACCGTACTTGATTGGATAGAAAGAAGAAATATGCCCGCAGCAAAAATCGGACGCCTTTGGAAATTCAAAGTCAGCGAAATTGACGCTTGGATGAAATCCGGTGTTGCAGCGGATAAATAATAAAATTTCGGAGGTGCAAAATGGGTTTTATTGAATCTTACAAGCATCTTGATAAAATATGCGGAGAAATGTTTGAAACTCAATATGGAGTATCCGCCTATATAGAGGAAATGTTAAACAATCCTCATGGTTCTTTTCTTGTCAGAGGATGGGAAAATGATTTAAAACAACTAAAGCACTATCGTTGGATTAGGAATCAAATAGTACACGAACCCGATTGCTACGAAGAAACTATGTGCGAAGCAGGAGACGATGAATGGCTTGATGATTTTTATGAAAGAATAATAAATCAAACTGATCCGCTTGCAATGTATTTTCAAGCAACAAAACCACATCCTGTTGCAAAATCCGCACAAAATCACGAACCGGCTCAACTGCAATATACATATTCTAAACAACCTAACCGGTCGAAACATAAATCAAAAAAGGTCGTAAGATGGATTGTGTTTTCAATTATCGTGGCTATTGTTCTACTGTACTTAGTACTTAAATACTTTATCAATTGATTTTGGAGGTGCAAATATGCCGGATAAAAATTGGCAATTTGAACTTGAAGAATATATTAAGCAAGGCGAACCCGACAAAGCCGAAAAAAGCGAAGCGTGGCAAACTGCCATCGGTTTGCAGGCTGTTGACGGACTGAATACTTCTGACTATTTGTTAGACACCGCCAAAGAGCATATCGAGGGTAAAATCACAATCGACGAGGCTCAAAAGCGTATTCACAGCTATTATGAGCAGCGTTCTGTACGCACCGAGACGGAAAATGAAACCAAAGAAGCGGACATTGTTTCGGCAAGAATTGCAAAGTTGTTGGGAGAAAAAGCGTTTCAGTTTTCCCCTGCCGAGTGGCTTTCGATTCATCGCAGATTGTTCGAGGGCGTGTTCGGTCACGCAGGACAAGTCAGGCAGTACAATATCACAAAAAAAGAGTGGGTTCTGAACGGCGACACTGTTATTTATGCGGATTGGAACAGTATTAAGGAAACTTTGGACTATGATTTTTCCACCGAAAAGCAATTTTTTTATGAAGGTTTGTCGGTTGACGAAGCTGTAAAGCATTTGGCAAAATTTGCTTCGGATATATGGCAAATTCACCCTTTCAGCGAGGGAAACACCCGTGCGACTGCCGTGTTTATGATAAAATATATGAAAACATTCGGCTTTAGCGTAAACAATGACGCATTCGAGAAAAATTCTTGGTATTTTCGCAATGCATTGGTTCGTGCAAATTACAATAATCTGCAAAAAGGCGTCCATTCCACGACGAAGTTTTTGGAAATGTTCTTTTCAAATCTTTTGTTAGATACGCATTATGAACTGAAAAACAGATATATGCACATTGATTATGCAGAGAGCAAATTCCAAAGTATCAGCCCAAAAGTTCCAAAGTATCAATTTGATACTTTAGACTGCACTTTAGAAGAACTTGCCGTCTTAGAATTAGTCGCAAAAAACCCGACAATAAAACAGCAAGAGCTTGTAGAAGCAACCGGAAAATCTATTGCAACGATAAAGCGAATTATGAAATCCCTGCAGGATAAAAACTATATCCGCCGAGAAAGCGGCAAGAGATACGGTAAGTGGGAAATATTGGTTTGATATACGGTTTCCTCGACTCATAAATGGCAAACTGGAGGTGTAAGTATGAGTGAAAAGACCTTTGAAATCGGAATACCAGAAGATGAAAATGGATTCTTGGAGATGGAATGTGATTTTTGTAAGAATCGTTTTATGCTTCATGCAGACACATTTAAAGATGAAAGCTATTTGCACTTCTTCTGTCCAGTATGCGGTCTACCTAATGGAACCGATACATTTTATTGCACGGAAATTCTGGAAAAGATGGAACAGGTTGCATTGAATTATATGTATTCAGAATTAGAGAGAACTCTGGGGAAATCCATTAAGAAGTTTAATAAGAATGGCTTAGTGAAAATGTCGATGGACATTCCTAAAAAGGAGCCGGAGAAAGAAATATATCAACCCGTTAATGAGTATGAAACTGTTGAATTGAAATGCTGTGATTCTTCTGTGAAAGTACAGTATTTTGATAAGGAAATTGGCATTTATTGCCCGTTGTGTGGAGGAGCTAAACTGTGACAAAAAAAGAGTTAAGAAAAATTTCATTGCAATATAGAACGCTATCTTCTCAGATGTTGAAGATAGATTCCCAAGAGGAAATCAATTGTATCAAGATTTTCTTCGATTACATTACTAATACTTCGTTCATTATGAAATATATTTCTGAATGTCATAGAGAAGATTATGATTTTGCAGAAATATATAAAAACAAATCTTTGAACAATATGTTGACATTGCCTGATTCTCAGGAATCAATTATCGACTACGGATACCAGTTGTTGCAATATATATTGGATGGTCCAAAACAATTACGCTCGTTGGCTTTTGGATATACAAACAGCAGAAAATTTAAGGATATGATTGCTGCCTTTATGCGTAAGACCATCGAGCCGTTTGTAACAGCGGTCAAGAGTTATCTGGAACTTTCTTTGATTGATTGCCCAGAAAGTGAACAGGAAGTGACTGATGAATCACATGAGAAAACATTGTTTTTGTCGTATTGCCAAAAAGACTCTGACATTGCGAATTTGATAGAGGAAGGACTCGCACCACACATCAATGGAAAGGCAAGAATTTCACGAGATATTCGAGATGTTGAGTATCATGAAAGCTTCAAAAAATTCATGCAGACTATTGAGACGCACGATTTTGTAATAATGATCATTAGTGATCACTATTTGAAATCCAGAAACTGTATGTTTGAAGTGCTTGAAGTAATCAAGGATTCTCATTTCCAGAAAAAGCTTGCATTTATTGTTCTTTCTGACGAAGATATTCAATACTACCAGAATCAGGATATTCCCTCTATTGGTGCTAAAGTATATTCTCTTGAAGGACAAACTACATACAGCTTATATTGGGAGAATGTAGAAACAGAATTACAAGGACAGATTGAAACTTTAGGCGATCCTACTCGTGCAATTCATCAAATCAAAGAGAAACGCATTGTTCAGAGAATTTTACTGGACCTACCTGAATTTATAGAGTTCATTAAAGATGCCAAAGGACTACCTCTTTCTGAACATATTGATTCTGGATTTAAGGATATATTGAAATTTTTAGGAATTTAATTAACGGTCGAAACCATGTATCAAATAACAAGTGAGACAAGTCGAGGTGAAAACAAATGACAGAAAGTAAACATTATTATGATTTTACAAATGAATTATCTGCTGATGAAATCTATGAGGGTTTGCTCGCTCACGGTCTTTTTACCGAAAAGCTTCCTCCGGTGTTCACAGCAAAGGCATTTTTCAACTATTGCAAATCCAAATCGCCTGCTTTCCCTAAGAAACCTGCGGAATATATTTATCACGAAAGCATGAGAAATATCAACACGCCCCGTCCCTTTGGTATTCCTAATCCTGCTGCATATCAATGTTTGTGCAAATACATATCAGAGATATGGCCGAAGCTTCAGCAATATTTTGAAAAAGAAACTAAAGGACAGAAGCATATTATCAGCAGAACCCATATCCGTAAAATGAAGGAATCTGATTCGCTGTTTTCTATGAACTATAAGAATTGGAAAGATGATGGAACTCCGGAACCTGATTTGTTGCTTGGAGCAAGATATTTGGTCCATGCTGATGTTTCAAACTGTTTTCCGAGTATATATACTCATGCTCTTTCATGGGCATTGGTCGGTAAAGAAGTAGCGAAGCGGAATCAAAAGGACAGTTCGCAGTGGTACAACGAGCTTGATTTCCGTACAAGAAATGTAAAGCACGGAGAAACGCACGGATTGTTGATCGGTCCTCATGTTTCGAATTTACTGTCTGAGATCATTTTAGTTAAGATTGATAAAATCTTATATGACAAAGGATGGCGTTACATCAGAAACATTGACGATTATACTTGTTATGTTTCTACCTACGAGGATGGACAATTGTTTTTAACCGAATTGTCTGAGCAGTTAAGAGCGTATGATCTGACTCTTAACCACAAGAAAACTTCTATAGATGAACTTCCAACAGCATCAGTTGAGCAATGGGTGCGAAAAATCAATACATTCACTGCATTCGAGACTAAAGAAAAGATGAATTTTAAGGAAGTCCGTGCTTATTTGGATATGGCAATAGAATTAATGCAGGAAAATCGTGATAATGCTGCGATTTTGAATTATGCCATAAAAGTATTGTCAAAGAAACAACTTACAGAAAACGCCATATCGTATTATGTAAAAACAATTTTTCACTTGGCTCTAATTTATCCATATTTGGTATCGCTATTGGAAGAATATGTTTTCAAGCCGTTTGGCGTTGAAAAAACAGTGATTTCGAAAATATCCTCTCTGCTTTATAACGAAGGCATAAAACTAAAAAATTATGAAGCAGTGTGTTATGCACTGTATTACGCCAATAAATATGAATTTGAAATCAAAGAACTCAATTTTGATGTGGCAAAAAGCAGCAATAACTGCTTGTTCTTGCTATTTAGTTATCTTTATTATGAGAAAAAGAAAGATAAAGCAACAGTAAAGGTTTTCAAAGATTATGCTCGATCACTGGTGGCAACAGAAATGGATAATTACTGGCTATTTATATACGAAGCGCTGCCACAAAGTGATTTGCAAGATTATTGGAAAGCGATGAAGAAAAACAATGTTTCATTCCTAGTAGAAATCTAGAAAGCAATCCTATACCTAAAATCATAATGTAAATATGATTGAACAAGCCGCTATTAAAACTTAAACCTCCAAGTATAATGTGAGTGGTATCGCATTATACTTGGAGGTTATTTCCTTTTTTCAATTTGCCTTGCATCAAACTCGGCATATTCATTTTAATTATAAATACTTTTCTTTAAGAAGTTTTGCTATTCTTATATGCGCTATATTTGAACTTGTATAGAGGTCTTCTACAACTTCTGGAACTGATTTACCTGCATATATACCTTTGTTTTCTTTTTCTGTATCAATCCCATAGTAGTTTAGGAATGTTTTGCTAAGCCATCCATGGTAATCTTCTGTATTAAATAGTTTTACTTCAATAGCAGTCAAACTTAAGCCTTGAAATAAATAGCAATAAACTATTTCAGGAACAAGGTCATCGATACTTCTGTGATTAAATAAGTCATAAGTTTTAAACATTAATAGAACTCCTTTTTAATTTATCAATATTAACTTGAGGTTTATCCATCAAACTCATTTTATAAGAAAGATTTGATATTTCGTCAGGAATGTTTTTAAATGGATTAATAGTTTCAGCTCGATAAATAGAAATTCCCTTTAATATAAACCTTTTTGTTTCGGCATCTACAGGTGAAACTCTCATTTTTTCCTTTTCTATATTTAAGGAAAAATTAAAACTGTTAAAGCATTTATGATTAGATAACATATTGTTTATAAGTTCGTTTAACGACATACCGGAATTATCTTCATTAATAATGATCGAAGCAAGATAGTTATTTTCAGTATTAAATATCTGAATATGTTTTATCGTTATCAATTCATCTTCAGATGATGTAGTTTTTATTTCAATATTGCATTTTGGTAAAACAATATCATAATTATCACTACTACCATAAGTATGCCAATAGTCTGATATATCAAAATCGTAATCTTCCGCAAAAGATTTTAATAGAAATAGTTCTCCAATAAATCCAACAAGGTTTTTATAATTTTGTTCTTTAGGTGTTTGGAAAAGACTAATTAACGAATAGAAAAAACTCACGAAATTTTTTGCATTCATATATGTAGTGTGTGATATACAAAGATTAATAAATGATGATAAAAGTTCATCTGGATATTCATTTGCAACAGGTATGATTTCGAGTAAATTATACTTTCCAGTTTTAAATTTTTGGTCATTTTTTACAGACACTATGTCTATGTTGGTATTTAGTTTTAAATATTCTGTAGACAAATTTTGATGGGAGGTTTCCTCAGAATTATAGACCATGTATAGTAAATGTCCTTTTACCATGAAAAAACCTGAAATATCTGATAATTTATCAATCAAATAAATTGAACCGTCACTAGGACATTTAGAAAGAGCATCTTTAATCGCTGAAAGCATGTTAATTCTCCTTTACAAAATATGTTTTTTCTTTTGGAATATATATTGCAAACATATATTGCGTTTTACTATCCATTGGTGATTCCTTATTTATACCTGGCGTAATTTTATATATTTGTATATTGATTTTGTTTTTGTCTATAATAACACTGCTATCTCCTTCGTAAGTAATTTTATCTTCATCTGTAGAGTTAGCACCTTGCTGTAAAGCCTTTATTTTCATATCTTGAGGATAAAGTGTACGGTAACGAGGCTTTTTATCCGCACCCATGCGAATAATTGGGATATTATCTTGTCCCAATAAATTAGACAAGGCTTTCTTTTGAAATGGCTCATAATCAAATGTATCATGAATAACAGTTATTAGTTTTCTTAAAGTTTCTGCATCAAAATATGCATATTGAGCAGTAACACTATCATTCCTACTGCCGAAAGTTGTATCATTCCATTCTGTATTATTAAACAGACTATCAATAATTTTATTGTTCTCTAAAATTTTGCTTTCATCAGTAACAATGAACTTTTGCTTTATCCATCTGCTTTTAAAAGAAACTTTGGTGTACTTTACCCTTTGTTTGCTAGTAGGACTTTGCTTAGTATTATCTGATTGCACTAAAATATCGTCAATCTTAAGATTACCATTTTCAACATCTTGAAACTGTTCCCATAAATCATCCTCGATTTCAGCTAATGCTGTAAATTCTTGAGCAATTTCATTTGTAGTAAATATTTTACACAAATCAAGATACTTGTTTCTATATCCAAACCATCTAGCACGCTGAAGGTTTGTATCCATATTTCCGCCACTTTTAGCCCAACGTGTAAAATATGTTGTTATTAAATTAGAAAAAGTTAACCCTCTTTGGATTAAATCACCGCCAACGTATATTTTGTGCCACTTAAGTTTTTCATTTCCTTGTGTCAACTTTCCTTGACCATTTTTCAGAATGACTTTAGTTTTCTTTACAACTGTAGATATCTCATCTTTTATATCTTTGAATGATAAACTTTCTTGTATCTCTTTAGATATGAATCTATTAAAACATTCTTCAAAGTCATCCATATATGCTTTAATATCATCATCACCATATTCAAATGAAGTTTTGATACACGAAATATAATTATCTATTGCAGTATAAATATTACTATGCTGTGATACTTCTCTAAAATCATGGACTATCATATCACTATAGCAACCTGAATTACTAGTTGCTCTTTTCCTCTTTATAGCGCTGGCAACTATAAAGTATTTTACTGCATCCCATAAAGAACTTGGAATATTTCCATTTTCTAAGTCATCATGGTCACTATCAGGTACTATGGTTATAATATCATTTTCTGACAAATGATATTCTTCAGCTCCGTTATATCCTCTTCCAGGGTGTATCAGTCTGATGGAATCGGGACGTAAAGCACTCAATTCATCTAAAAAAATATTTGCTTGAGGAGTAGCAGTTACTGATAAATATAAGGGATCATCAAGAAGTTTTTTCATATCAATAATTTGTTGATATGTAGAAGAAGCATCTTCAACTTTGTTTTTTGCATTGTTTAAACTTGCTTGGTCACCCTCATCGTCGATTATAAAAGCTTTAAACATTGATTTGTCTAAACGTTTAAACAATGAGTTGATTTTATTCATTGCAGCCGGACGCTTCATAGACACAAATATTATCGGCTTATTGTTATCTAATAAGTCTGTCATTATCTCGTCATCAATGCTTAATATTTGGTCACTATCATCTGTTGTATAAATAGCCGGACTGTCATCGTCATAACTTATATCTCCAGTGGCATTAAAAGTGCTTTTAAATCTATCGGTGGTCTGCTTTAATAGTGTTTTATCATAGCCTCCGTAAATCACAAGAACATTATAACCGTTATCAAACGCTAAAGCTGTGAACAATTCCAAGTTGGAGGTCTTACCTGATTGAACCTTACCAACTAACAGTACGTTATTATTTTTAGTAATATCTTTTAATTGAATTTGAATACTACGATAGGTTTCAACTGTATTAGAAACAATATTGTCAGCTCCTGTTTGGCTATATGAAGCAATATGTTTATTATGAACCAAATTATAGTACTTGCCAAATTTTATATTATCATTTTGAGTGTCGTTTTGAATGGTAATATATTTTTCCAATGTTATTCCTCCGAAACTTTTGATAAAAACTCATTCATTTTATGCCTAATGGTGTTTGGTCTAATATATCCATCTTTATCAGATGTAGATTTTGCCTGCTCTTCAGCAACTAAAAAAGAAATTACAAACTTTTCAAGGACAACCTTAAAATCTTCATTATTGCTATATGGTTTAAAAAAGGGATGATTAATGTTTATTGTAACATTCATTTCATTATCATTTTCGCTTTCTTCAGCCTTAATCCAATACTTCTTTGTCCCTATTGCCCATTCTACAATAAAGTTTTTCTTAACAACTTCATTTATGTTTATCTGGTAATTTCTCTTAGTACCAACGATTTTTTCATCTTCGTTATTTGTGCTTTTCAGATATTCCTCATACTGCACTAATTCATCGCTTGTAGTACTGCTGTTATTATCAATGTTATCAGAAAAATCAGATGTGTTTGAATCTGAAATTGCATTTGCAAATGTTTCAACTTGTTTTTGAACATTATCTGATGATTGCTCAGAAAACTCCTCCTCTTTTGCACGCTCTTTATTTGTCATTTTGGCAATATTTATGTAGTCTTGAATTTGTTCCTTAAGTGCCTCGTCAAATACTATTTCAAGGCCATCATCCCAAACGAAACCATCTTTTGCCTGATTAACGGGGAAATCATTAAGATCTAATTCTCCAAATAATTTATGAGAAATCGGACTTTGTGCTTGATGAAAAATAATCTCTGGTTTATAGTTTTGTTCCTCGCCGCCGACAACAACTCTTCCTCTTCTAAATAATGCAAAGCCTGCCTTACCAAATCCACCATTGGCAAGTATGCCTACAAATCCTGTCACATGATGTTTCTGTCCGTCAAAATCGAAGTTAAAATCAAGTTCTTTTCTCCAAACCTTATCTCTGAATTTTAAACATCCGTATTCATCAAAGTGAAGAGGTATATCGTTAAACCAGATGTTAACTTTTCCTGAATTCAGATCCCTTCTATACATACTTTCTAAAAGTTGAATTATTTTGCCTTTTGTTCGTGAACCATCTATTTTTTTAGTAATGTCTTTAATTGTTATAATCGTATAATGTTCTTCAGGTTGGCAATCGACAGATATAATATCAATGGTATTTAATTGCTTTTCACGCAATTCTTGAATATTTACTTCTGTGTAATATTTGTTTTTCGAACCGAATTGAGTACTCTCAACAGTCCATACATTGCCAAACCAACTTGCGGCAGTCTTCAAACCCATACCAAACTCATTTCTGCCGTCTTTAGACTCCGGAGGAGAATCAACCTTTACAGCTCGTGCAAAATCAGACATCTCCATACCATAAGCATCATCAATAATTGTTAAAATATTTTGTTCAAAGTCATATTGTATTTTTACAGTTACATTTTTAATATTTGATTCAAGCAACTCTTTTTCATTGTTATAAAAGGATTGCGTAGAGTTGTCAACAAATTCTGCAATAGCGTACCAAGGTTTATAATTCAATCGAGAAAAAACGCCTAAAACACCAGCTTGAGGCTGTATGTTTAATTCTGTTATCTTTTCCATAGCTTATCTCCTTATAATTTTAACAATGATTCTGCAAACATTCTAATAAGTTTTACATTAACAGAATTTCCTAATTGTCTATATGAAACAGAATCAGATTCATCGAATATATATCTATTTTTGAAACTTTGCAATTTTGCGGCTTCTTTTGGTGATATGTATCTATACCTTTTCGTATTTTCGTCCCAAACTATTGGCGTGTTATTCATTGCTACTAATGAAGGAAAATAGTCAGGATTTTTCACTCTGATTCCAGATTGACGAATTTGGATTATTCCTTCACATATTCTTTCACAATCTCTTGAAGCGTTCCATTCGAATTTTTGATGTAATAAACTTCGCTCTGTCATATGGTACTTTTTTGACCAACCATCAATAAATTCGTAATTTTCGTTATACATAACCCTGCTTTTCCAAACCAGGTGCTTTTTCCAGTCTGGCATTTCACAATATCCAATATTAGGGTCGTTTTTATATTCATCATCATCATATATACCAAGACCCGCTTTATGAAGCCAAAAAGGGCTCTTAATATTTTTTACATTTTCTAAAAATTCCTCCCAAATCTTGAGTAATTCTGAAATTTCATCCGGAACAAAATATTTTTCTTCAGGTTCATCATCTAATAACATAGGAATGCAGTTTTTAGGGCATTTTTTATAGTGCTTATCCAATTCTAGCATTTCACGAGTTATTTTTTGATTTTCTTTAAGTTTATTTGATTTCACATATTCTTTCTTTACACCTAAAATATATACACGATCACGAATTTGAGGAATACCAAAATTATGCGGAGATTCAATAATAGGATCTTCTGTTATGACGAATCCCTGCTTCTTAAGTTCAGAGCATACAACATCCCAATTATCTTTTTCATCTGCTAAATTTCTGACATTTTCTAAAATTACATATTTGCACTCAGGATGCATTTCTAAAATATCGATTATTCTAAAAAACAATTGACCTCTTTCATCTTTTGTGCCATCTACATTGTCAACAATATCAAATCCATTTCTCTTACCTGCTTTTGAAAATGTTTGGCAAGGAAATCCACCGCAAAGCACATCAAAATTCGGAATAGATTTATTTTTTACGGACTTTTTAATATCAGCTTCAATTATTAAATCATCATTTGTTTTTTTGAAATTGTTTTCATATACCTCACGGCACTTCTTATTAATATCGCAAGCAAATACACATTTTCCACCTAAATCTGCAAGTGCTTGATGAAACCCACCAATTCCGCAAAACAAATCAATAAATGTAAATTTAAAGTTTTTCTTAAGCCTATTATCCTTTGGCTTTTTGGCACTATCAGGTATCATCCATCTTCCTTTGATTTTTTTTGCGTTCGTTATTTTATTATCGCTGCAATATTTTGAAACTATTCCAGTGCCAACATTCCATTTTTCAGCCGCTTCTTTTACGGTTAAATAATTCATTTCAATAAACTCCAGTTAATTATTTATATTGTTTTGCAGAAATCAACAATTTTCGCATTTAATAGTAACTTAATTACATTATAAACAATCAAAGCAAAAATTCAATACATAGTACAACTAATGGTGCTTTTCTAATTTTAGACATTGGTTTTTAGCAATCAAATACTATCAATCTGTTTCATTTCATACAGAGGTAAATTAACAAGCTATTCTTTCCTTTGTAAGATTTGCTTTTCTTTACAAACAAGTTCAGTTGAATCAGTAATGTTCAATTTATTGGCAATTGTCATTACATTCAATCCATTGCTATATATTTTTTATTTGCACCCCTGCCGACAGCGACAATCAGGCTTTCATCGCACATTTGCTTCGCAACGGTGTAGGCTCTTGTTCTTTTAACGCTGAGCAATTCCATAATTTCGGCTTCTGTTATTTGTCCATTTTTGGAAATGAAATCAAGAATTTCTTCCTTTTGCGGAGTTAAATAAGTCTTGACCGCCAACGGCTCGGCAACACTCATATTCGGCAAAATCATTTTGAATGTGTTATGTGTTACCTCAATACGAGGTTGAACGGAACAATTTTCATACAATTTATAAATTCTTCTTATGCCGGTTCCGTAGGCTTCAATAAGCTTCAAGCGGTGGAATACTTCGGCAAGATTTTTGTTTCTCGGTTGAGAAATACCGCTGCGAATATCATCAGCTGTTAAACCGGGAAGAAGTCCGCCGATAGATACAAATTCCATCTGCTTATCGTTGATATTGATGATAATACTTCCGCTGTAACTGTAATCACGGTGAACAACCGAATTGAGCAATGCCTCACGCAAAGCGGCTTCGGGATAATCGGATTTATCTATGCGTTCAAGACCTTTAAAAACAGAAGATGTGCGGTTGCTAAGCATAATATATCGAAACACTTCATCAATTTGCCTAAATATTGAGCCTTTGAATTCTCGATTATCCTTAAAAGTAGTGTTTTCATCATCGCCGAACACGGCAACTTTTATTGAATGCTGACATTGGTCTGACATAAGCAGTGCTAAGTTGGTAAATAATCCGTCATTTTTATGAATCATACCGAGAGCCAAATATTTTTCTTCCGAAAAATCAACGCCATAGTTCTTAAATGCTGTAGCGGCAGAAGTGAACGTCAGCTTTTGCTCAAGAGAACGCATTGACTCAAAATCGTCACCATCGCTATCCTTAATCATTTGACGAATTTGTTCGCTTGATGCCTGCACACTTGAAGTTCCTTGTCTTACATAAACGCCGTTTGGCTTTAACCCTTTTGAACGCAGATAATATGGTTTATTCGCACCTTCGCTTACCGTAATTCGAACGACCTTATTTTTTTGAATAGTGTATTTCACGAACATCGTAACATCAGGAAGAATAGCATCACGAATCCCGTTTGTAATTCGAGTGTATTCATCGTCAACATTTTTCAAACCGAGAGCATTTCCGTCGTTATCAATGCCAATATATAAAATACCACCATCAGTATTTGCAAATGCGATAACCTCTTTATATATATCTTCGGTGAATCCGGATTTGAATTCAATATTTTCTGTTTCAAAATTCATATCGCTACTCCTTCAAATAAGTTTCAACTTTACAGTTATAATTATACCCATTTTTCATTCTTTGTCAACGAGCAAAGTGAAAATTCAGTGAATATTCACTTTGCTGATGTATATATCGAAAGTGTAAAGCAATAATCTAAAGTACCATTTCAAAATTCTAAAGTATCAATTCGATACTTTAGATTAGTTATATGAACAAAAATCAGCACAAACAGTGAATTTACATTCAGAGTCAGTGCTGATTTTTGTTAGAGTTATTCGTTATATTCGTTATTTTCGTTTGTTCAAATCAAATGAAAGGCAAACAATTACTTTTACACATAGATGATTTCATTATTTATTATTTCGGTTGCTCGATTACGAATATTATTCATTCTCTGCACCCAGAGCATTATATCGGTTGATTTGAGTTTTTCAGTTACATTTTCTTTTTTGGCAAAGTCTTTTACCAGCCGGAGAAAAAGTTGTTGGGATTGTTCCTCTGTATCGGCAAGGTGGGAATGGAGTTTTCCGGAAGTGAGCAGGTTATAATATAAAACTTTGCGGTGGTGCTTTAAGTAGTTTAACCTGCGTTGTCTCCACACTCCGATATAACTGGTTTCTTCTTCCGCCGGTAAAGTTAGATTATGCAAAAGAAATCTTGTCATCATTCTTTGAAAATTCAAGAAGATAATAAATATTCCAAATTAAAAATGAGCCGAGAGGGGATACCTCTTGGCTCATTTTTTGTGAACACACAACGCCTATTTAAATTTTGATGATTATTTTATACTTTATTGAATTGGCTTTTCATTGAAAAACGCTTGAAACCCTTGAAAACAGTGGGTTTTTATCGTAAGCCTCAATCATTATATGATTATGATACATAGGTGCTTACGAGGGTTGTTTTTTCCTAAACCGCTATGCAAAATTCGTATGTAATCGGCTGAAGTTGGTTGTTTTTAGTCCAATTTGTACGCTGAAATTGCACGGTTCGTACAGGACACATTACATTAACCATCTGGCCGCCGACAGAACCGGCTTGCTTTGAAGTAAGGTCGCCGTTGTAGCCCTGCTTGAGATTTACACCAACCTCTCAGTGCGTATGTTTACATATTAAAATGCACTGATTTTGGCAAGATATTCGACTAACACGCTATATCTTGTCTATTAACTATATTTTCTTGAAAATTGCCGATAAATCGGTAGTAGATTGTGATTTTTTGCTTGTAAGGTACATTTTTGCCTGCGATTTTTTTATTTTTGGGCAGTACCTTTTCTTCGATTTCAATTCTCTCTATGAAGGTGCGAACGATTTCTTCCGTCAGCTCATCAATATGCTCATACTGTTTTACGAGTGCAAAGAATTTTTCATAATTGTTTGTTATCTCGTTTCCGTTTGACTGCTTGCGTTCAATTTCGGATAGCTGTTTTTTCAGCTTTGCAACTTCGTCGGACATTTTCGACGCCGTTGCATTCAGTACATCTTCTGATATTGTTCCTGCTGCATAATCGTTGTAGAGTTTCATAATGATTCTGTCGATTGTTTCGATTCTTCCCTTGATAGCAGATTTATTGTCCTCTGAATTTTCGTAAATATTAACTTGTCCCGACCTTTGAATTGCCTGTTTGATAATCTCTTTTTTGTCCTCGTCGGACAGAGAAATCAGCTGGTTGAGGTCGGCTTTTATTATTTCAAGCAAGTCTGCATATTTTATTCTCGCTCCGTGTTCGCAGTGATTTTTGGAACGCTTTGGAATATTGTTGCACGAAAGATACCAATATTTCATTCGCTCGCCTTTATACACTGTTCCCGACGAACACATTGCACCGCCGCAATGCGCACAGAATGTTAAGCCGTTGAAAATGCTTGAACGGCATTTTTCATAGCCCTGCCAATTCTTTGTGTTCATTCCCATAAAGTAGGCGGCTTGGTCAAATTGCTCTTTGGTAACAAGCGGTGTGTGCGTGTTTTCTGTGATGAACCAATTTTCTTCCGGCACGGCAAGTTTCTTTTTTGATTTGAGACTTGCCTTTTTTGTTTTGCCGAGAATTGTGTGCCCAAGGTAAACCGGGTTTTTCAGTATTCGCTTTACCGTTGTGTAATTCCATTCATCAACAGCTCTCGCAGCACCTCTTTCACCGAAGTTATCACGATACAGCACACGGTATTTCAGCGGTGTTATGTCGCCGTTTTCGGTGAGTGCCGCTGTTATGGCTCTGGCAGATTTTCCGTCATGAGCCATGGCAAATATCTTTTGCACTATCGGAGCAGTTTTCGGGTCAGGCTCAAGCGCCGTGCCGTCTTTATTCTTCATATAGCCGAACGGAGGGCAGGCACAGTATTCGCCTTTTGTCCTTTTTTGATTTATGACTTGCTTGATTTTCCGTGAGGTGTCTCGCAGATAAACATCGTTCATCGCAAATTGGAACGGAGCCATAATGTTGACTTCGTTCGAGTCGAAGTTGTCGCTGATTGCAATATAATGAATTTGATTTTCGGGAAAGTAGGTTTCTGCATAGTAGCTCGACTCAGTCATATCTCTGCCGAGTCTTGACAAGTCCTTGGTAATAACCATGTTTGCAAGCCCGTCTTTAAGGTGAGCAATCATTTGGCTAAAGCCCGGTCTGTCAAAGTTTGAGCCTGAGAAACCGTCGTCAACAAATTCTTTTACAATGGTAATACCGTTGTCCTCACAGTATTGCCTGACGATACTTCGTTGGTTTGTAATACTCGATGATTCACCGCCGTTGGCCTCCTCAACGGATAGTCTGTAGTATGCATCGGCTAATTTCAAGTTCGTTTTCATTGATGAAACCTCCTTGAAAAAAGGATTACATACCCAACACGGAGTATATCACAGGAGGGTTTGAATATCAATTAAAAACCTCCTTATTCTTTGCAGAAATATTTTCCTCTATCAAAGATTTAATATCTCTGCTCTTATCAAATATGCGAACCACTTCGTAATGACTGTTGTTAATGTCGTATGATGTTGTTTGCATCACTTTAGAATTATCTTCCATTGACGCACCTCCAACAGTATTATGCGTTTTGTTCGTGCTGTTTATTACTTTGTTTTTTGCTGCCATAAAGCAACACACTTACTATGATTTTATGTCTGCCTCCTTTAATTTGATTTGCCTTTCATTGTGAATTTGTAGTTCATATTAACCTCCTATTTTGCTCACAGGCTTTCACAAATCGCCTGTAAGCCGTTTTTAGTTTTAGTCCGACGAGTTACTCTATTTTAGATTGAACTCGTCAATTTTTGCTTACAGCGTTGCCTGATTTTTCATAAATAGATTTATCATACTGCAACACCCAAGTGAATACGCAAAAGTCTTGATTTTCTGCGAAAAAAGCCCCTTACTGCATACGAATTTCATATCATACGCAAAAGTATTACGAATCGAAAAGCCGACAGGCTTTGCCGGACGGTGTTTTCGGGCATTTCAATGCCCGAAAATCATACCTCTTTATCCTGCTTTAAAATCGACGCTTGAAATTCGCTTCAAAACCCACTCAAAAGCCGCAGATTTTCGTTTCAAAAATCATAAAATTTCAAAATCAAAGCCTTTCATATTCTTCGCCGATGAATCCTAAAGCACGGTGCGTTAAATCTTGTTGACCGTGTATAGATTGCTCTTTTGCTCGCCGCCTATAAACCGCTTCGAGATCGTTATGTACCCACCGCTTTCAAGCGAATGCAAAACTTTTCTGCAAGTAGATGCACACATCGAACAGCTTTTTGCAATCATAGGCACCGACCAAAAACTTTGCCCCGCCGAGTCCTTTGCCCGAACGAGAAAAGAATAAACAATAAATTCATTTGGCGATAACCGTTCATCAAAAATTCTGTTCGGCAAAAGAAAAAATTGACCGCTGCAATTTTTACGCATACGAAAACCTCCTTTAAAATTATTCGAGAGAATATTTTTATAAAGTGAAAACCAAAAGAAAAAGCACTTAGAAAAAACTCCCTCTACTATACGGAGAAAAATTCTCATTTTGTTCGGGTGTTTTTCAAAATTCTTTACACCTTGTTTACATTTGATTTCACCATAACAAAAAATACTCCTCTATAATACGGAGAAAAAATCAAGTTTTGTTGATGTGTTTTCAGAAATAATTTTGAGTTAGCACTAAAATTTACCCGTTTGTCGTTTGCAACGTTGTTTATAATATAGAATTATGATATAATAATTATATTAAGAGTTTTACTAACTCGCGCAAGGTCGGGTATGGTGAATTGTGTGCCGTATGGTAATGGCAATAAAACATCTACCGGCTTTTGGGAGGACAGCACACGTCTGCCGGAGTATTACAATGGAACTTATGAATATTTGAAAAGCTTGGGAATTGAAGAAATTTAACGGTAGCTCAAAATCCCTAATTTGCAGAGGTACAATATGAAAATAACATACATTAACCACAGTGGATTTTTGGTTGAAACCGAGAACTGCTACTATGTTTTTGATTATTACAAAGGCGAGATGCCGAAGCTTGACAAAAGCAAGGAAGTTGTCGTCTTTTGCAGTCATTTTCACCAAGATCATTTCAATCCGAAAATCTTTGAAATTCTTGATGATATGGGTATGAATTATCAGGCTGTTTTGGCGAAAGATATCAGCAAAAAGAAGTATCCTGCCGGTGTGAAAGTCACGACGGCTTATCACGATCAAACCTATATTCTTGACAACGGCACACAAGTTAGTACGCTTCTTTCAACCGACAGCGGTGTTGCTTTTATCGTCAAGACAAGCGAGGGCATGATTTATCACGCAGGTGATTTGAACGATTGGCATTGGGAGGGTGAGACGGAAGCCGACAACCGCCACATGGCCTCCATGTACCGTACCGAGATTGACAAAATCAAGGGCGCTCATTTTGATGCAGCATTCGTTCCCCTTGACCCAAGGCAGGAGGAGCATTATGCCGACGGTATGCTTTATTTTTTGAAACATGTCGATTGTGACGCCGTTTTTCCTATGCATTATTGGAACGAGCCGAGCGTGATTGATAGGTTTATCACCGAATATCCGCAGTATAAATCACGAATAAAAAATACAGAATCAGCAAAAGGAGAAGAAATATGAGCTTTAAAATGATTCACGAAAACTATAATGTTTCTGATTTGGATAGGTCGATTAAGTTTTATGGCGACGCGCTTGATTTGCACGAGGTCAGACGAAAAACGACCGACGATTTTATTATCGTTTATTTGAGCAATGATTCAAGCGATTTTGAGCTTGAGCTCACTTGGCTTAAAGAACATCCGCAGCCGTACGATTTGGGTGAATGTGAGTTTCATTTGGCATTTAAGGCAGATGATTTTGATTCGGCGCATAAAAAGCACGAAGAAATGGGCTGTATCTGCTTCGAAAACCCTGAAATGGGTATCTATTTCATTGAGGACCCGGACGGCTATTGGCTCGAAATTTTGCCGTAACACAGAATAAAAGAAAAAGCGTCGGAGAAAGCAAATCTCCGACGCTTTTTGCGAGTATATGTTCAGGTTTTGGCGGGAAACCCGTTGCCCGATTGCTTTTACAATTCTAAAATCGTATATATGAATTTGCCCATTTCGTCTATCACGTCCTCTGCTTGCGGAAAAACTCCGGTCGCGTTTAAATATCCGTGGCCGAGTCCGTTGTAAACGACAAGCTTTGTTTTTACATTTGCGTTTGCAAGCTTATGAGCCCAAGCGACGGCGTCTTTTTTCAGATAGTCAAGCGCGCCTACTGTAATAAATGTCGGAACATTGCCGCTTGCGTCGAAAATGTACGGATTATTGTATTCGTCGGGCGAGAGTATGCCTATCTGCTTAAAATTGCAGTGTGTAAGCATTTGCATTTGTTTTATTACGCCTTTTGAAACGGCCTTTTGTGACGGCTCAAATTTGTAGTCGGAATATCCTTTTTTATAATACTCGTCGGTAAAACCGAACATATTCAAGGTAGGATAAAGCAGAAGCTGCGCTTTGATTTTTCCGGTACCCTTGTATTTGGTAGAGCACGCTTGAGCAATATTTCCTCCGGCACTGTCGCCGCAGACAAAAATTCTATCCTTGTTTATTTTGAATTCGCCACAGTTGCGGCTTATATATTCCAATACGTCAAAGCAATCGCTGTACGGTGCGGGATAGGCGTTTTCGGGCAAAAGTCTGTAATCTATGCCTATTACCTTAACGGCGAATTTATCAACGAGCATTTTTAAGCTTTCGTCATACGGCGCGAGCGTTCCGCCGACAAATGCGCCGCCGTGAATGAAAATCATTGCCGTCCTTGTGCCTTCACATTCCGCATTTTCATATATTCTGATCGGAATATCAAATCCGTCGGAAGCTTTAATGTGTTTGTTTTTGATTGAAACGCCTTTTATATGACAGTTTGCATAAGAAATCCTGTCGCAGCCCTTTCTGAAAAAACCGAGGCTTTTCTCGGTTATTTTTAAATGAATACTGTTTAGAACAAAATCCGGGACAAGCTTTAGTTTCCTTGCCATTTTGCCTATGGGTCCGCCGAGCATGCGCGGATCTATGCCGTATTTTGATACGGCGTCGGGCGCATACTTGGCTGTGTAAGTTAAATTTCCGTCGGCTTCCGCGTAGGCTGTTCTCTTTAATTCGTTCAAGAACTCCTCGCTGTACCATTTTTTATCAAAGCTCTTTTTATTATTATTCATAATACACCTTCTGCCGATGATATGGTATAACTATATCATAATAAGGACGGTTGTCAATAAAATAAGTTAAGTGTATAATTATTAATATATAGATTATGCGAAAGGTTTTTTTATGTCTCATATTATCCCAACTCCGTTATTTGAAAAAACAGATGAAACAAAAAGATTGTTCATAAAATCTTTGTCGCTTGACGAAAGAAATGTCAACGGTTCTGTTAAAGATGATTTTTATGATTTTATACGTAAACTCGAACTGCCGGTCGGGAATGATGTTGTTGTTAGTTTTACGCATGATTTTTCGCTTGAAAATGAAGAATACAGACTTGAAGTAAACGAGAAAATCTCCGTGTATTCGAGTGGGGAGGCAGGAAAAGTGTTTGCTCTGCAAACACTCAAGCAACTACTGTTTGAATACGGCCGAACGATTCCGTTTATTGAGATAAAGGATAAGCCTAAGTATAAAATCAGAGGCTTTATGCTTGATGTCGGGAGATATTTCTATCCCGTTGACGAGGTCAAGCTGTTTATTAGAAAAATGTCTCTGCACAAGCTTAATTTTCTGCATTTGCATTTGACGGAGGACCAGGGATGGCGAGTTGAGATTTACAAATATCCGTTGCTGACGCAAATCGGGTCTGTAAGGAAAAAGACAAATTTTAATCATAGGCAACATAAGGGCTATTACACAAAAGCTCAGATTAAAAGTATAGTCAAATATGCGCATGATTTCGGTATTTCGGTTATGCCTGAATTTGATATTCCGGGACACAGCAGAAGTGCTCTGGCTTGTTATAATTACCTCGGCTGTTTTGAAAGAAATTTACCGGTCGCCGACCATTGGGGAGTAAAGCATGATGTTTTGTGTGCAGGGAAAGAAAGCACATATAAATTTGTCGAGGATATAGTGGATGAACTTTGTGAGCTTTTTCCGGATAAGTATTTTCATATAGGCGGCGACGAGGTGCCGAAACACAGATGGCATCTTTGCCAGCATTGTCAGGCAATGATGAAGAAGCTTGGCTTAAATAACGAGGATGAGCTTCAGTGCTGTTTTATGAACAGAATCAATGATTATTGCGCAGGCAAGAATAAGCAGGCGTTTATGTGGAGTTGGGATTTGAAGGATGATAAGCTGCTTTCCGAAAATTTGGGCTTTACGAAATGCGGAGACATAAACACGGGCGGCAGACCGTTTATCGATACAAGTTCAAAAGCATATTATATAGATTTGCCTTACGGCTACATAAGTCTCAAAGATACCGCCAACCATAAATTATACGACGGAAATTGCCTCGGTGCGGAAGCAACGTTATGGACGGAATATGTTCCCGATATGAAAAAAGCGGACAAAATGACTTATCCTAGGCTTGGAGCTATGTGCGAAACTGTTTGGCGCGGAGAAAATTCATATGAGCAGTTTCATAATAAGCTTGATTATTATTACTCATATCTTGATAAAAACAGAATCGGATATTCAAAGCTGTATTTTGCAAATCCGAACAGGGCTCTTGGTTTTTTACAGAGGATTTGGTTTGAAAAACGACAGCTTACATGGGAAGGATTAGCAAATATTTTTGACGATTTAAAAGTTAAGTATATTGCAAAAAAGAACAGTAATTTATAATTTTATACGGATTCAGACGAGTGTGACGCTGATTAAAAAACTGTTCGCTTTTTCGCTTATTATGAAGACCGTTACATTTATTAAGCCGGAGGAGCGGCTCGACGAGATAACAGCATATCAAATAGGAAAAGCGAATAAGTATACATGGGGTATAGTAAGAGTTTAATAATTTAAAAAACAGAAATTATATAAAGAAAAAAGCAGCACCGAAGGATGAGGAGCCTCCGCCACTGCTTCCTATTAAGGTAATCACTGTTTAAGTATCAAGCAAAAATTTAATAATCAAATCCTTTTTTATGCACTGCCCGCTGTCGGACGGTGCTTTTTTTCTTTCGCGAAATTTACAAACCCTATTATGAGCGGATAAGGAACTTTACAAGGAATTATTCCTATGAATTATCGCTCTATACAAATCCAAAACGATAAATCATAATAGGAGGCAGTAAAAGTGAGAGAGGTTTATATGAATATGAACCCAAGCGAAATTGAAAGCGAATATTTGAACGGCGTATATAACGAAATAGCGAACGCTCTCGGTATAGAGGTAGCTATGACGCTGTATTCTACATATCGTGGGCAACAAATCACGTTTCCGGTGAACTTTTTTACACACGAATTTATTGCGTCAAGAATTGTCGCGGAATATGACGGCAAAAATATCAGACAGCTTGCTACAAAATACGGGTACAGCGAAAAATGGATCAGAAAAATGATTAAAGAACACTCAAGCGGACGGAAATAGCGGTATGAATGTCTCGGCGAGGGTGCTTTGCCTTCGCCGACGGGACATAACAATAAAAAACAAAGGAGAAAAGGAAATGAAATGTGTTAATTGCGGATCCGAATACGAGGGCAAATTTTGCCCCGAATGCGGAACAAAAACGCAGGAGCCGGCACCGACGCCGTCATTGACGGAGCAACAGGTGAATTTTCAACGGCAAAAGGTCAATCAGCCGCTTGAGGCGGGTAAAAAAGGGCGTAAAAAGCTGAATAAACCCAAAAAGCCGATATATAAAAAATGGTGGTTTTATGTGATTATCGGCATAGCCTTAATTTCGATAATCGGCGCAGCTGCAAGCGGAAAGAAAACCGAAAAAATCAAATGGAATGAAATGGTTTTGAGTGCACAATTGCCTGAGCCTGCTGCAAATAAAGGAAAAATTCACGAAAATACGTCTGAGACGCTTGATATCGAGGTTGAAAATATCTCCGGCAGCCAATATGCAGATTATGTTGCCGCTTCTAAGGAAAAGGGCTTTACAACCGATGCAAAATCGACTTCTTATTCATACAGGGCATATAATTTTGACGGCTACTGTCTGAACTTAACATATAATGACAGCTTAAAAAGCTTGAGTATTAAGCTCCAAAAGCCTATGGAAATGTCGGAAATATCCTGGCCCGCAAGCAACGCGGGAAATCAGCTTCCCGTGCCCGAATCTACGGTCGGCAAATTCTCTTACGAGCATGATGACGATTTTTATGTGTATATTGGTAACACGAGCAAGGAGAGCTATAACAATTATGTAAAGGCTTGCTCGGAAAAGGGCTTCACGGTGGATTACGACAAGGGCGATGATTATTACAGAGCCAAAAACAGCGAGGGTTGGAGTGTTTCAATTAAATATGAAGGCTTTAATATTATGAGCATAGACATTGATAAGCCAAGCGGCAGCTCGACCGACAGCAACGTCACGGCAACGGCTGCGCCCGAAACCGCAAAAGCCCCCGATGAAACCAAAGCGAACGACACGCAGCTTGTCAACGGAATGCGTAAGGATTTCAAAGAGGCAATGGATAGCTATGAGGCATTTATGAACGAATATGTTGAATTCATGAAGAAATATCAAAGCAATCCGAATGATACCAAGCTGTTGGCGGATTATGCAAAATATATGAGCAAGTATGCCGATATGTGCGATAAGTTTGATAAGTGGGAAAGCCAAAACCTTAATGCAGCGGAACAGGCTTATTATGTTGACGTTCAGGCGAGGGTAAGTAAAAAATTGCTTGAGGTATCAAATGCATAAAATAACAGCTGTTTAGCAATGCTGACGTGAAATATAGAAATATGTTGTTTGAGGGTAATATCTGCTTAATATGAGATTAAATGAAGATTCCGCATTAACTCATCAAAAACTTATGATTAAATTGAGCAATTCTTCAGGTTTAAAAGAAAATGACGCAATAAAAATTGATGCAATTTTAAGAGGAATGCGCTTTGCAGGGAATACAACTGTACAAAGCGAATCAAAAAACGAAGCAAGGCGTTATTTAGAATATGAATTAGTTTTCTAAAATTAATCCGAGAACACCTGAAATAGTTCCCCCAAACTCCATCAAAATTTATAATTGTAAGTCAAAAAACAAGAGGTCATATCTTATTGCAGATATGACCTCTTGTTTTCACGCAATTAATTGTCAAATCAATTTTTCAAGCATTTCTTTGCAATATCTGATTTCGGCTTCGGAAAAAAGCGGTGCATACTTAGGGTTACAGACAGAATCTTCCATAGATAAGTCTAAACGCCTGTGAGCCCACAGTGTGGAAAGTCCCTCTGCCGGATTTCCCCTTTTTTGCGCATTTGCTATCAGCCGCCGTGCAGTTTCAACACCGCCGTATCGTGATAACATCTGATTAAAGCGTGTCGGATTATATCCGCACGTTTTTTTCGCCTCAATCATTTTGGACCGTAATTCTTCTTCAAATTCTATTGCCAATTTATCCATATAATAACCGCCTTTTATATTTTTGTGAAATTCTTTATACGATTTTCTATTTGTTAAAGCAAAATATCCGCCCCACGCCCAAATGGTACACAGTAGGATTTAATACGGATTTTTAAACAAAATATCATACCAAAATCTGAGAAAGAGAGTAAGTAAAAAACATATCATAATTTCTCTGTATACTCCTTGGTAAGAATCAACTCGCCGCGCCCGTTTTCGGCTATACCCGCCCACTCTAAAACCGCTGCTAAAACAAATACGGGATCAAAAACAGAATCACCCGTTTTTCGTCCTCTGTGAAGTGCTACCGTTCCGACCACGGTGTTTTCCTCACAACCCGCTTCTCCGAGCTTGCAGTTTCTGCCGTTTCCTTTTTTTGCGCTGCCGCCCTGTCTGTAAAGCAAATCAACAATAACGTCAAACACCGTATAATCATACGCCGGCTTAATCGGGAGCTTATCGCTTGTAAATGTTGTTCCGTCCGGTTCTGCATAAATCTCACAAGGAAGTCCTCTTGCTGTATATACGGTTACATGACCGCCGTGTTCTTTCAACTTTGCTTTGATGATTTCGGACGCGAGGTTGCTTGTATAATCTACATTCATACAACTCACATCGGGTTCCTTGGGTAACGCATCATTCGCCGTGCCGCCGAGATTTAGGGCCTCAAGCAAGTTATCTAATTTCTTTTTAGCTGTCGGATATGATATTTGCATATCGGATTGTACCTCCTTCATATTTCCTCTGTTCCTTAAAAAAGCTGTTAGAAACTCAAGTTGATCGCTGTCGAGCAGATCAAAAGCGCTGATGTCAAATACATTTCTGAGCTCCATTCCGCAATCGGGACACCGCAGGGTAGTAATCTGTAACGCTCCGTGGCATGCGGGACATTTTGAAATAAGTTTATTCATTTACAATCACCTCTTATGTTTACATTATATAATTAGATTGCAAATTTGTCAATATAGTATTTAATAATTTTAAATACTATTTTTAAATGTAAAAGGATATTTGTTTCTATTTTGTAAATCTGACGTTGCCGATCCGTGGTATTCGGGCGACTTTGACAAAGCATACAATGACATTGAAATGGGCTGTAATGCTCTTCTCAATTTCCTCCTCTTTGAAAATTCTTGACTTTGATTACAAAAGTTGATACAATACAATAGCTCACTCGGAGGGCTGGTTATCGTATGGAAATAACAAGCCGGATAAGGTGCAGGCTGAAATGCCCGTTCCATATCCGGTCTTTTTTAATATTCAAGGAGTAGGTATGGATCTTTTAAAGGATAATGTCGGTAAGCTTTACCGTAAATTTTTTATAGCTTCATTCGGAAGTGCACTGATAGCGTGCATTTACGGACTTGTGGATATGGCTATGGTAGGGCAGTATCACGGACCGGACGGCTCTGCCGCAATGGCGGTAATTTCCCCAATTTGGAATATTATATACAGCTTTGGGCTTTTGTGCGGTATAGGCGGCTCGGTGATTTATGCCGTCGCAAGGGGAGAACGCGATGACGTAAAAGAGGCAAACGGATATTTTACCTCTGCATTTATACTCGGAGTTTTATGGGCGTTGATACTTTGGGTCTTGGTGTGGGTCTGCGAGGAACCGCTTCTCAGGCTTTTCGGCGCAAATGACGCACTTATGCCGCTTTGCAAAGAATATATGGTAGCCCCAAAGCTTACTGTTCCCGTATATGTATTTATAAATCTGCTCTCGTCGTTTCTCCGTAATGACGGTGACCCCGGCAGAGCCACAAAAGCCGTTATTTTCGGCGGTATATTCAATGTGTTCGGAGATTATTTCTTTGTGTTCACATTGGATATGGGAATTAAAGGCGCGGGAATTGCAACGGCAATGGGAGCTTCAATGTCCGTTCTTGTGATGCTTACGCATTTTATCAGCAAAAAGAATACGTTGAAATTCGTAAAGCCTCTCAGAATACTTAACAGCTTTAAAATGATAAGCATCAACGGATTTTCTTCATTTATAGTTGACGTGGCAATGGGCATAGCCACAATGCTGTTTAACCGCCGTGTAATGGAGTATCTCGGTACGGACGCACTTGCGGTTTACGGAGTAATAGTTGTTGTAGGCACTCTTGTACAGTGCTGCTCTTACGGTATCGGTCAGGCGGCACAGCCCGTAATTTCGCGTAATTTCGGTGCCGGACTTACAGACAGAATTAAGACAATGCTTAAGTACAATATCATAACCGCTGCCGTTTTCGGAGCAATTTGGACGGTTCTTTCTATGGCTATGCCGCAGGTGTTTATAAAGCTGTTTATGACGCCCACTCCCGAGGTGCTGTCAATAGCTCCCGGAATAATCAGAATTTATGCGATTTCATTTATACTGCTGCCGTTCAATATCTATTCAACGTACTATTTCCAGGCTATTATGAGAGCCAAGATATCACTTATCGCATCCGTTGCAAGAGGTATTGTAATAAGCGGTGCTCTGATACTTTTATTGCCTGTTGCTTTCGGCGGAAATGCAGTTTGGTGGGCAATGCCCATCACAGAAGCCGTTGTATTTGTGTATTCGGCTGTTATGATGAAAAAAGTGAAGCTGTCAAGATAGTGTTCTGCTGCTGAGCAAAAAACGAGTCATTGCAAAAGCAGTCAAAAGGGTGTATGCTTATCTTGATTTTTACTGAAAAGAGGAGTTTCCGGTTGACTGTTGACGAAGCACTCTCAAGGCTTCAAAAATCTGCTTTCAGAGCTAAATTTCATCTGTCCGACGAGGACATAAATTATATCGACAAAAAAGGCTTGGATACCGTAAAAAGCCATGCGGAGGATTTTATAAAGAAACGTCTTGCACCGGCGGTTATATCAAACGACGGCAAGCAAACGCCGATGCGCGGTCACCCCGTGTTTAAGGCTCAGCATGCCTGCGCCTGCTGCTGTCGAGGGTGTTTAAATAAGTGGTATCATGTAGAAAAGGGCAGAGAATTGTCTTATGACGAGCAAAGGCGGATAGTTAATCTGTTAATGGCTTGGATAGAAAGAGAATACCGCAGTTATAAAAATAATACATAAAAGCAGTCCCGTGAAGGAGAGTAAACTTCACGGGACTTTTTCTTTATTCAATTATTCGCTTACTAAGTTTTTAATGACCTCAACCATCTTGAGCATAGCATTTACAGGTATTGCTTCATAAATACTGTGGAAGTTCATTCCACCGGTTGAAAGGTTGGGGCAGGGCAGACCCTCAAACGAAAGCCTTGCACCGTCGGTTCCGCCGCGTATCGGTGTAATTTGCGGCTCCACACCGGCTTTACGCATTGCTTTTTTTGCTCGTTCTACTATGTCTATATGCTCTTTAATGACATCAAGCATATTGTAATAGCTGTCTTTAATTTCAGCCGAAACCGTGTTTTCTCCGTATTTGCGGTTGAAAAATTCAACAAGTACGGTAATAAATTCCTTGCGCTTTGCAAAGCTTTGCTTGTTGTGATCTCTGATTATCATATGAAGAGTTGCCTTGCTCTCGTTGCCGTTAACCGATGAAACATGATAAAATCCCTCGCGATTTTCGGTGTGCGCGGGAGTTTCGGCGGCAGGAAGCATATTTATAAATTCAGCAAGATACAAAACAGCGTTTTTCATCTTGTTTTTAGCCGTGCCGGGATGCGTGTTGACTCCGTTGAAGGTTATTTTTGCACCTGCCGCGTTGAAGTTTTCATATTCTATTCCGCCAAGCTCTCCGCCGTCAACGGTATATGCAAAATCCGCGTCAAAAGTTTCAAAATCAAACTTGTCGGCACCTCTGCCTATTTCTTCATCGGGTGTAAAACAAATTGAAATATTGCCGTGGCAAAGCTCTGCGTCATCGCAAATTTCGCGGCACGCCTCGATTATTTCGGCAACACCGGCCTTGTCATCCGCGCCGAGAAGCGTTGTTCGGTCGGTAACTATAATATCCTCGCCCGAATACTTGGCATCTATCATCGGCGCATTTGTGCCGTCAAATTTTATTATTTTTGCTTTGACGTCTTTTCCGCTGACATCGGGGGATGTGTCCATATGAGAAATCAATCCGATTTTGGGAAGCTTCTCAAATCCTTTTGTCGCAGGTATATGTCCGTAAACATAACCGTATTTATCACGGTAAGCGTCACTTACACCTATGCTTTTCAGCTCTTTTACAAGGTAATCCGCAAGAACTGTTTGTTTTTCCGTTGACGGTATGCTCTCGCTGTTTTCGTTTGAGGTCGTTTCAAATTCGACGTATCTTAAAAATCTGTCAATAACACTCATCTTATTCATTCCTATCTGAAGAAATTATGCCTTTTCGGTACAAAATGATTTTAACATACGGCTATTATCTTTTCAAGCATATAAAAACCGCCCGTACCTTAAACGATACGGGCGATCTGTTTTTGTGCTTAGTGTCTTAAGAGAAATTACTTCTCAAGGGTAGCATACTGGAAGTACCAATAGCCGTACGGGCTGTGCCATACGCCCTTAAGTTCGGGCTTCTGGAGCCAGAAGTCATTGTAATAAGCAACGGGGATGCAGGCGTAATCTTCCATCATGGTCTTTTCAGCCGCGTGGAGAGCCGCAAAGTGAGCTGCGGAGTCTGCAACCTTAGAGTTAGCAATGTCAGCGTCAAAAGCAGCGCTGTTGTATTTACCGTCGTTGTTGCCGTTGGTAGAAACGAAGAGCTCAAGCATATTTGAGGCGTCATTATAGTCCATTACCCAGCCGTTGCGGGCCATATCGTAATTGCCTGCACGACGCTGAGGAGTGAATGAAGACCATTCAACAATGTCAATCTTCATAGTGATACCGAGCTGAGCATAAGCACTCTGGAGATACTCTGCAACAGCCTTGTGGTAACCTGCATCGTTTGTTGAGTAGGTGATGGTCGGGAAGCCCTTACCGTCGGGATATCCTGCCTCTGCGAGAGCCTTTTTAGCCTCCTCGAGATTAGCCTGATAATCCTTGCTGATATAGGTCTCTCCGCCGTTTTCCTTAACTGCGTTATCGAAGAACATACCCTCGTTATCAACAACGCCGGGACCTGCATAGTTATAGGCGGGGGAGTATGTGCCCTGCATTATGGTGTTTGCAATGTAGTCGCGGTCAATTGCAAGGTTAAGAGCCTTGCGGACATTCTTGTTGTTGAAGGGAGCCTTGTTAAGGTTCATGCTGAGATAGTAGGTGCCGAGAATGGTGTCAACATAGAAATCTCCGCCGTCAGCAGCCTTCTTGAGAGTCGGGATTTCCTCGGTGGGAACATCCTTAATGAGCTGAGCCTCGCCGCTGTTGTATGCGGTGAAGGAAGCACTTGAGTTTTCGAGAAGCAAGAATGTGAGCTTGTTGTTAACTATGCGCTTTGAATCCCAACCACCTTTGTAGTTCGGGTTCTTTTTGCATACAATGCGCTCACCGGGAGTCCATTCGGTAATCATGTACGGACCGTTGCAGACATAAGTATCGGGTTTTGTAGCCCAAGAGTCACCGTTAGCTTCAACGGTAGCCTTCTGTACGGGGCTCATAGTGCCGAATGCAACGATTTTGTCAAAGTAAGAGCAGGGGTAAGCAAGCTTGACTGTAAGAGTTTTGCCGTCCTCGCTTGCTACAACGTTGAGCTTGTCGGGATCGGGAGTAGTAGTGGGCTTACCGTCTTCATCCGGATTGCCGATAGCGTCCTGATAGCCCTCAACCATACCGATAACAGTCTCGGCATAGGGAGCGGCAAGCTCTGTGTTTGTAAGGCGCTTAAAGGTATACTCAAAGTCCTTGGCGTTAAGCTCGGTGCCGTCAGACCATTTAAGACCGTCACGCATTGTGAAAGTCCAAGTAAGACCGTCATCGCTTACAGTGTACTTTTCAGCCTGACCGGGCTGAACCTTGTTGTCCTCATCAATTATGAGAAGCGTCTCATAGAGCGTGATGAGCATATTGCCGCCGTCAACAGTACTGTTAAGAGCGGGATCGAGCGTTTCGGTGTTAGGTCCTATCTGAACCGTTATGCCGGCGTCGTCCTTTTTGCTGTTGCCGCATGAACTCAGGAGTGCCATTGCCGACAGACACATGACAACTGCGAGTATCGCAGCAATAAGTCTTTTGGTTTTCATTAAATACATCTCCTTCTTTTAGCAACTCGCGCTGCTTAAAAATATATCCATTGTGCTCCAGATGCACAATAAACAACTATTTTACCTTGTCAAGGTGATGGCAAGCTGCAAAATGGCCTGCCGAGATTTCGCGAAGCTCCGGGCATTTCTCGGCGCAAAGGCCGTCGGCATACGGGCAACGGGTCCTGAAACGGCATCCGCTCGGGGGATTCAGAGGACTCGGAACATCGCCCTCAAGAGGAATTCTGTGAGAGGAGCGTGCAATTATCGGGTCCGCCTCCGGTATAGCCGAAATAAGGCTCTTAGTGTATGGATGCGCGCTGTGTGTTATAAGCTCGTAGCTGTCGGCGAGCTCAACGAGCTTGCCGAGATACATTACGCCTATACGGTTTGAAATATGTCTTACGACGCTTAAATCGTGCGCTATGAAAAGGTAGGTGAGACCGAGCTCGTTCTGCAAATCCTCAAACATATTGACGACTTGTGCCTGGATCGAAACGTCAAGAGCCGATACAGGCTCGTCGCATACGATAAATTCCGGATTTACCGCAAGAGCTCTCGCTATGCCGACGCGCTGCCTCTGACCGCCCGAAAACTCGTGCGGATAGCGGTTGGCGTGCTCGCTGTTAAGGCCGACGGTCTCAAGAAGAGATATGATTTTGTCGCGTCTTTCCTTTTTGTTGGCGGCAAGATGATGAATATCAATAGCTTCGCCGACAATATCTCCTATCGTCATACGCGGGTCAAGACTCGCATACGGGTCCTGAAATACCATCTGCATCTTTCTTCGATAGGGGAGCATATTCACCGCGATTTTTTTCTTTTTGTCAAATATGACGTCTCCGTCGTATATTATTGTTCCGTCTGTGGGCTCGTAAAGCCTTAAAAGAGTGCGCCCTACTGTGGTTTTACCGCAACCGGATTCGCCGACGAGCCCGAGAGTTTCGCCTTTTTTTATATAAAACGAAACATCGTCTACCGCCTGAACGTATTTTTTCTTTTTGCCTCTGCCTCCGGCAGGAAAGTACTGCTGCAAGTGCTGTACTTCTATGAGCTTTTTATCGTCACTCACAGTCTTTCTCTCCTTCCTCAAATTCTTCTTTTTGAAGCAGCCAGCAATGGCTGTAATGTGTGTCGCTTAAAACCGTTTTCGGCGGCATTTGCTTTAAGCATATCTTCATGCATTTTGAACATCTCGGTGCAAACGGACACCCTGCCGGCGGGTTGAGAAGATCGACCGGCTGCCCTTCAATCGGTACAAGCCTTTCCTTACTTTCGACATTCAGCTTCGGAATGGATTTTATAAGACCCTTTGTGTATTCGTGCTTCGGCTCATAAAATATCTCGTCTGCCGTGCCGTATTCAACTATATGACCCGCATACATAACTGCAATTTTTTCGCACATACTCGCGACAACGCCAAGGTCGTGAGTTATCATAATTATGCTCATTCCGAGCTTTTTACGCAAATCCTGCATAAGGTCAAGTATCTGCGCCTGAATTGTGACGTCAAGAGCCGTTGTAGGTTCGTCGGCTATTAAAAGCTTCGGCTCGCAGGCAAGAGCTATGGCAATCATAACTCTCTGGCGCATACCGCCCGAAAGCTCGTGCGGATACTGTTTAAGACGCTTGGTAGGCTCGTTAATGCCTACAAGCTCCAAAAGCTCCTTAGCGCGCTCATATGCCTGTTTTTTGTCTTTATCCGTATGCAGCCTTATAACCTCTGTTATCTGGTTGCCTATTGTGTAAACGGGATTAAGGCTCGTCATAGGGTCCTGAAATATTATGGAAACCTCGTTTCCTCTTATCTTTCTGAAATCCTTATCGGTCATCTTTTCAATTTCGTGACCGTTAAATCTGATTGTTCCGCCTATAAGCTTGCCCGGGTAGGCGGTAAGCCCCATTATTGAATATGCCGTGACGGATTTTCCCGAACCCGATTCACCGACTATTCCGAGAACCTCGCCTTCATCCATCGAAAACGAAACGCCGTTAAGTGCTTTGACTTCGCCTGCGGGAGTAAAGAACGACAGCTTCTCGTCTTTTATTTCCAAAAGTTTTTCACTCAAAATATTTACCCTCCTTTAGTTCTTGAGCTTCGGGTCGAACGCGTCGCGCAGCCCGTCTCCGAGAAGGTTAAAGGCAAGTATGATAACGCTTATAAGTAACGCCGGTAAAAACAGCAGATAGGGATAAGTGTTCATACCCTTTACGGCCTCCGTGGCAAGAGAACCGAGCGACGGCATGGGAGCCGTAACGCCGAGTCCGAGGAAACTCAAATAGCTTTCGGTAAATATTGCGGAGGGTATCTGAAGCGTGGTTGTTACTATAAGAGTACCTATGCAGTTCGTCAAAAGGTGCTTTCTGATTATACGCGAATTGCTTGCACCGAGTGCTCTTGCCGCGGTAACGTATTCGGACTCCTTGAGTACAAGTATTTGAGAACGTGTTATTCTTGCCATACCTACCCAGTATATCAAAACGAATACAAGGAATATTGCTATAAGGTTCGGTCCCATTCTCTGCATCCAAGTAAAACCCGGATTAGCAGAGAGCGCTTCGAGTCGCGGCTTTAGGGAGGTTGCAAGCAGAATTATTAAAAGTATATCGGGAATGGTATATAAAATGTCGGTAAAACGCATCATTATATTATCGACCCAACCGCCGGCAAAACCGGCTATTGCACCGAACAGCGAGCCGACTATAAGAACCAGCGCTGCGCACACAAGACCTACCGTAAGGCTTATTCTTGTGCCCATCATAAGGCGAACGGCAAAGTCTCTGCCGAGCTTATCCGTTCCGCAGATGTGAGGAAATACCTTTTGACCCGCGTCTATTTGCGCCTGTTCTGTTTCGCTGTACTGAAACGGGGAGAGGTTCTCGCTGTATTTTATTTGCTGCTCATAGCTGTACGGCCAAAAGCTGGGAAGAATGTAAGCAAAAACCACTATCAGTAAAATAAAGACAAGACTTATCATGGCAACCTTGTTTTTACGCAGACGTCTGAGGCCGTCCTTCCAAAAGTTGACGCTGTCTCGCATTACAACAAGGTTTTCTTTTTCCGTTGTTGTAGCCGGTATAAAATCGTCTGCCTTCAAATGCAGACTCGGAAATTTTTTGTTCATCGGCGATGCCGCTCCTTACTTAAGTTTGATTCTCGGGTCGATTATTTTATACAGTATGTCAACTATGACGTTTGCAACTATGATAAGTGTCGCAAGGACAATTGTTGTTCCCATTATCATGGTGTAGTCGCGGTTGACAATGGCCGAAACAAATTCACGGCCGAGACCGGGTATTGCAAATATCTGTTCTACTATAAACGAACCCGTCATAAGGCTTGCAAGCATTGGTCCGACGTATGTTATTACGGGGAGTATTGCGTTTCTGAGAGCATGCTTGAAGAGTATTTTGAAGTTTGAAAGGCCTTTGGCTTTTGCCGTTCTTATATAATCCTGCCCCATAACGTCCAAAAGACTTGAGCGCATAAGCCGCGTTATATATGCCGTCGGGTAAACCGACAGCGCCGTCACCGGCATTATATATGATGACAGCGTGTTAAGACCTACCGTTGGCAGTAGGTTCAGCTTACTGCCGAATGTATACAGTAAAATTACGCTGATTATAAAGCTCGGTATTGCGATACCGCACGTCGCGAGTACTATAATAAAGTTATCGGCAAATTTACCTCGGTTGTATGCCGAAAGGCATCCGAGCGGTATGCCTACAAGAAGAGAGACGAGAACAGCTATTCCGGCGAGCTTTGCCGATACGGGGAATTTAGAAAAAATAATGTCCGATACGGTTCTTCCTCTTTGACGTAAGCTTACGCCCATATCGCCCTTGATAAAATCGGTAATATAGGTTATATATTGCTCAAATAAAGGTTTGTCCAATCCGTATTTTGCCGCGAGAGCTTCCTGTGCAGCCTTGCTTATGGATTTTTCCGCAACGAACGGACCGCCGGGAACAAGGTTCATAAGGAAAAACGTCAGCGTGGCAACAATGAAAATGCTGAGCAAGCCCATTGCTATACGCTTGATGATGTACTTGGTCAAATGATAGACCCCCTGTTAATTTGTGTATTTTTTTCAAAAGACATAGAAGTCTTTTTATATTATTGTCTCAAATAACCAATTATTGCTAAATCACAGGTATTCTTGACGACATTATTTGTACATTTTAGCACAATGGCTCACTAAAATCAAGATTTTTGCCTTGTATTTATTTAATTATTCCGCAAAGCAAAGCATTTTTTCGTGATATGTACCGATATAAGACATTTTGCCCACTAAATAACGATTTAAAAATATTTGTAATTTTTTCTTGACAAAGAAAGAACGGCGTGATAACATTGTGGCAACATCTAAAAAACCTGTGATTAAGAAGAGTAGCTTTACTTAAAGCTTGCAGAGAGCGGTTGTCGGTGGAAATACCGCAGGGGAGAGTACAGCGAATGGACTTATGAGGGCGGCACGAAAGCGTTTGTGAGTAGCGGCCGACGGGTTCCGTACCCGTTATCAGAGCGGCTTATATGTAAGTATAAGAAACGAGCGGTCGGTTTATCCGGCAATTTGGGTGGTACCGCAGGATTCAAAGTCTTGTCCCATATATGGGATAAGACTTTTTTTATTTGCTTATTAAGGAGAAAAGAATGCAATATTATTTAAGACGATGGCGATGGCGATTTTTAAAATATAACATTGTACACTGATTTATTTTAAAAATTAAGGAGTCATCATCATGAAAAAAGTAAAAATAACGGTAGCGGTAATTTTAGCGGCAATAACAATATTCTTCGTAGGCTGTACGGCGAAAAAAGACAAGGTTCCGGTAATAGGCATCAGTCAGTACGGTGAGCACGCCTCGCTTGATAATTGCCGCGAGGGCTTCCTTCTCGGTCTTAAGGAGGCCGGACTCACAGAGGGTGAGGATTATACAATAGATTATCAGAATGCTTCGTTTGACAATGCCACCGCAACACAGATTGCCAATAACTTCTCTTCCAAAAACGTCGCGCTTATGTGCGCCATAGCAACCCCCTCGGCAACAGCTTGCTACGCTGCGGCAGAGGATAAGAACATTCCGGTTGTATTCAACGCTATAACAGACCCCGGTGAAGCAGGTCTTACAACAGGCAACATCACGGGCGTTTCGGATAAGCTTCCCGTTGACCCGCAGCTTGAGCTTATAAGAAAACTCCAGCCTGATGCAAAAACAATCGGTATCATCTACACAACAAGCGAACCGAATTCGGTATCAGCAATCGCCGAGTATAAAGAAAAAGCAGGTAACTACGGATTTACTATCGAAGCCATAGGCGTTGCCGATCAGGCGTCCGTTACACAGGCTGCCGATACTCTTATAAACAAGAAGGTTGATTGCATCACAAACCTTACCGACAATAATGTTGTAGGCGTTCTTCCGTCAATACTTGAAAAGACAAACGCCGCAGGTATTCCCGTATACGGTAGCGAAATTGAACAGGTTAAAAAAGGCTGTGTGGCGTCTGCCGGTATCGATTATGTGGAGCTCGGCAAAATGGCAGGTAAGCTTGCCGCTCAAATTTTAAAGGGAGAAGCTAAGGCTTCCGACCTTCCGTACGAAACAGTGACCGAGTACAGCACATATATAAATTCCGACGCAGCAAGCGCTATGGGAATTACCGTTCCGTCGGATGTAGCCGCAAAGGCAATAGAATGTAAATAAGGTAGTGTAAAAGAATGCTGGATCTTATTATAAGCACGTTAACTCAAGGCTTTATATACGCTCTTCTCTCCTTCGGCGTATATATTACATATAAAATATTGGATTTTCCCGATCTCACCGTAGACGGCAGTTTCCCTTTGGGAGCTGCCGTAACGGCTGTTTTACTTGTAAAGGGCGTAAATCCGTATCTCGCTCTTTTAATATCTTTTCTTGTCGGAGCTCTTGCCGGATTTGTCACGGGATTTATCCATGTCCGTTTGAAGGTACGCGACCTGCTTTCGGGTATTATAACAATGACGGCTTTATTTTCAATAAATCTGCAAATAGCCGGTTCAAATCTTTCAATCGCGCGTGAAAAAGATACTATATTTACATCTCCCGCTACAATGTCGGTTTTCGGGTCGATGTCGCTTATTTTAAGAAAACTTATCGTTTCCGCAATTCTGATGATAGTCTGTAAGGTGCTTCTTGACCTTTACTTTAAGACAAAAAACGGCTTTTTGCTTCGCGCGGTAGGCGATAACAGCGTACTTGTAACCTCTCTCTCAAAGGACAAGGGCACAATAAAAATAATCGGACTTGTAATATCGAACGCTCTTGTGGCTCTTTCGGGTGCCGTTGCCTGTCAGGAGCAGCGCTCGTTTTCCGCGACGATGGGAACCGGTCAGATAGTGTTCGGCCTCGCAGCGGTGATTATAGGAACAACGCTTTTCAGGCGCGTAAGCTTTATAAAGGGCACCACCGCCGTAATATTCGGCAGCGTAATTTACAAAGCTTGCATACAAATTGCAATAAGTCTCGGCTTGCCTGCGAATCTTTTGAAGCTTATAACGGCTGTTTTGTTCCTGGCAATACTTGTTCTCGGCAATCTTCAGAAAGGCTCGGTGAAGAAAAATGTTGGAGCTTAAGCATATTTCAAAAATATATAATCCCGGGCTCGTTACGGAAATGTGCCTTTTCGACGATTTTAATTTTACCGTAAATGACGGGGAATTCGTCTCCGTAATAGGCTCAAACGGCAGCGGAAAAACCTCCATGCTGAATATAATATGCGGAAGTATACCCGTAAACGCAGGCGAAGTTCTTATAAACGGCAAGTGCGTGAATAAGAAGAAAGATTTTGAACGCTATGCCTATATCGGCAGAGTGTACCAAAATCCCTCAATGGGCAATTGCCCGAATATGACGATACTCGAAAATATGTCGCTTGCCGACAATAAAGGAAAGCCCTTCGGTTTGTCATTTGCGCTCAATAAAAAACGATATGATTTTTACCGCGAACAGCTTTCGTCGCTCGGTCTCGGACTTGAGGATAAATTGCACGTGAAAATGGGCTCGCTGTCGGGCGGTCAACGTCAGGCGGTTTCACTTGTTATGGCAACGCTGACACCGATAGACTTCCTTATCCTTGATGAGCACACCGCCGCACTTGACCCCAAGACCGCGGAAATAATTATGGAGCTTACCGATAAAGTGGTTAAGCAGAAAAAACTTACAGCTGTTATGGTAACGCATAATCTTCGCTATGCCGTGGAGTACGGCACGCGCCTTGTTATGATGGACAGGGGCAATATCATACTTGATAAGGCGGGCGAGGATAAAAAGAATACGTCGATAGACGATATTCTCGCAATATTTAATAAGATAAGCATTGAATGCGGAAATTAATATTTTTTATATAAATACGTATATCAAAGCAGCTTTAGATTTTAAAACCGGCTTCTCAATTAAAAATATATAAAAATGACCGAAAGCAGAGATTATTTTCCGCTTTCGGTCAAAATTTTGGTCGGAGTGAAGGGACTCGAACCCCCGGCATCCTGCTCCCAAAGCAGGCGCGCTACCAACTGCGCTACACCCCGTTATATTTGATTTTTTTACTTAGTTATTTTTGCGAAACACAGCATAACAATCCGCTGCGCTTCTCTCAAAAACATAGTCGCACTGCTCGCTTGGAGCGCGTCGCATTGCTCGTTGTTTTTTCACCTCAGAGCTTCGCCTGAATCGTCCGCAGGACGCGGCGAATCTCTTCGCCCAACTGCGCTACACCCCGATATATTTGATTTTTTACTTTGTTATTTTTGCGAAACACAGCATAACAGTCCGCTGTTCGCACGAAATTGTATTGAATTCCGGCTGAATGCTTAGATATTATACATTTTTAACCCCTGTTTGTCAATGACGACTATTGCTATTTTGTTTTAACGGTTGTATTATAAATTCGGTGAATGAAATGAACAAAGAACTTACGCGCGAAATGATCAAATATTTAAACGGAGACGTAAAACGCATTAACCATATGCTTAAGGTGCGCGCTTTTTCCGAATTGATTGCCGACGGAGAAAAAACAGACGGAAAAATAAAGGATATTTTACTTTCTGCTGCCGCGGTGCACGATATCGGAATACATATCTGTGAGGAAAAATACGGCAGTACGGCAGGCACTTATCAGGAAAAGGAGGGACCGAGTGAAGCTCGTAAGCTTATGACCTCTCTCGGCTTTTCTAAGGACGATATTGAACGTGTGTGTTATCTTGTGGCGCATCACCACACATATACCGATGATATGTCACCGGATTACAGAATTTTGATTGAAGCGGATTTTATCGTAAACGCATTTGAGGATTCGCTCGACAAAAAAGCCGTAAGTGCGGCGAGAAAAAATATTTTCAGAACGGAAACAGGCAAAAAGCTGTTGGATGAAATGTATTTGGAGAAACATTGTGAAGAATAGTATCGGATTTATTTGCCCCGTGTGCAAAAAACCACTTGTAAAAAACGAAAAAAGTTATATTTGCGAAAACAGACATAATTTTGATATTGCAAAGAGCGGTTATGTCAATTTGCTGACGGGCAGCAGTCGAAAAAATCACGGTGATAATCGCCTTATGACTGATTCGCGCAGAGAATTTTTGTACAAAGGATATTATGAGCCGCTGAGACGTGCTCTGTGCGATACAGTACAGAAGTACGCCAGCCAAAAGGGAAATGTGCTTGACTGCGGCTGCGGCGAGGGGTATTACACAAAGGCTGTTGCCGATGTGTTGCCGCTTTCTTCGGTTTTCGGTACGGATATTTCCAAGGACGAGCTGACCGTTGCCGCAAAACGCGCCAAAAATGTCGATTTTGCGGTGGCGAGTTCTTTTTCTCTTCCCTTTGCGGATTCGAGCATTGATATTTTACTCGAAATTTTTTCGCCGTACTGCGGTGCCGAATTTAAAAGAGTATTGAAAAAAGATGCTGTTTTTATAATGGTGATACCACTTGAAAATCATCTGTGGGAGTTAAAGTGCGCCGCATATGATACACCTTATAAAAATGAGGTTTCGGACACATATCTTGACGGCTTTGATTTTACAGACAGAATCGACGTAAAATACAAATTCGATTTAAATTCAGGCGAGGATATATCTTCTCTTTTTAAAATGACTCCTTACTATTACAAAACCGGAGTTAAAGAACAAAAGAGGGTAGAGGAGCTGGAAAAGCTTTCGGTTAGTGCCGAATTCGGTATACTTGTCTACCGCAAAATATGATGTTGCAGTTTTTTGAAATATAAAGTATAATAATGCTTGTAATAAAAACAGGGGTGTGAATGTCTTGGAAAAAAACAAGGTTAAAGTAACTATTGCCGGAGTTGACTATGCTCTCACGACTGAGGAGACTCCCGAATATACTACTATGCTCGCTGCCGAAATCGACGAAAAGATGAAAGAGCTTCGCGCTGCAAATCCGTTTATTTCAACGAATCAGGCGGCTGTTTTGATAGCGCTTGATTATGCCAACAGTGCTAAAAAGGCAGAGCAGAGCGCCGATAATCTCCGTGCCCAGATAAAGGATTATCTTGAGGATGCGTCTCAGTCGAAGTCCGAAAGAGACTTCTATAAGCGCGAGATAGACCGCCTTAAAACAGAGCAAAAAGCCGGAGCGGCGCAGATAAATCTGTTCTCTTCCGAAAAAGAGCCGGATTCCGCTAAATGATAAAGCCCGAGATATTGGCTCCCGCAGGCAGCTTTGAAGCATTAACTGCCGCGGTAAGAAGCGGAGCGGACGCCGTGTATTTCGGCACCGGCAACTTTAACGCGCGCAGAAATGCCTCGAATTTTTCGGGAGACGATTTGCAGCGCGCGGTGGATTTTTGCCACGAAAGAAATGTTAAAGTTCATATAACCTTAAATACTCTTGTTAAAGACAGCGAAATGTCGGAGCTTAAGGAAAGCGTCAGGCGTATCTGCAAAAGCGGTGCAGATGCGCTTATTTTGCAGGACCTCGGCGTTTTGCGCGTCGTAAAGGATATTTGTCCCGATATAGAGCTGCACGCCTCCACCCAAATGTCGGTGGGAACGTTGGACGGCATACGTACTCTTGCTGATTTAGGATTCTCAAGAGCTGTTTTGCCTCGCGAATTATCAAAAGACGAGATTAAATATCTGTGTGAAAACTCGCCGATTGAGCTTGAAATGTTCGTCCACGGGGCGCTTTGTATGTGCGTTTCCGGGCAATGCCTCTTGAGTGCGTTTTTAGGGTCGCGAAGCGGCAACCGCGGTCTGTGCGCTCAGCCATGCCGGCTTCCTTTTGCGGCGGATAACGGAACGGGGCATGATTTGAGCTTAAAGGATTTATCGCTTATCGAGTACGCACCGATACTGTCAAAAACGGGAATATCGTCATTTAAGATAGAAGGCAGAATGAAACGCCCCGAGTATGTCGCAGCTGCTGTTACGGCTCTGAAAAATTCGCTGTCGGGGGAGTATTCAAGCGAGAATTCCGAAGATCTTTGCTCCCTGTTTTCACGCTCCGGATTTACAAAGGGATATTACGAAAATGCTCTGGGCAGAAATATGTTCGGTTTCCGCGAAAAGGAAAATGTAACCTCTGCTACTGCCTCGCTTCTCAAAAAATATGAGCGTATTTACGAAAAAGAGCGTGCGGTTTACAGGGTGCATTTTGTTCTCTCTGTGAAATCCGATAAGAAAATCAGCCTTACGGCTTCCGCAAATGATTTAAGCGTTACTGTTTTATCCGAAAGCTTGCCGCAAAAAGCCGTAAACAGACCTTTTACCAAAGAAGAGGCTCTTTTGAGACTTAAAAAATGCGGCGGAACCGTATTTTCATTCGGCGATGCTGACATCTGTATAGATGACGGCTTGAGTGTGTCGGCGGCAGAAATGAATGCGCTCCGCAGGGAGGCTCTGCTTCGCCTTGCCGACAGGCTTAAAGAACGAGCACCGTACCGCATAAACAAAGCTAATATTATTTTTCAAAATCGCAAGCCGAATAAAAAGCCGCAGACGTATATTTCGTTCCGCGATACATCCGCCATTCCCCAAAATGTGGAATGTGATAAGCTTTTTATTCCGCTGTCTTCAAAGCCGGAGCTTTTTGAAAAGTATTCCGCAGGTGCAGTTTTGCCGAGGGGTATATTCGGTAATTTTGACGAGATTGTCGAGAGGCTTATAAAAAGCGGCGCAAGGTATGCCCTTTGCAATACGCTCGATTCGGTTGCAGCTGCAAAAAAGGCGGGTGTTCAGATAATAGGCGGACCGTTTTTAAATATTTTTAACTCGGTTTCTCTGTCCGAAATTAAAAAGCTCGGAGCGGCGGAATGTGTGCTCTCATATGAAATGACTTTGAAACAGCTGACTGCGCTTGAGGGAGAATGTCGGCGCGGTGTTTGCGTCTACGGCAGAGTACCGCTTATGCTCACAAGAAATTGTCCGGTAAAAAACGGGAAAAGCTGTCGCGAGTGCGGCGGAAAATCCTTTTTACGCGACAGAAAGGGCATTGAATTTCCGGTTCGCTGTACAAATGGATTTTCCGAACTGTTCAATTCAAGACCCATATATATGGCAGACAGAATGAATGAGGTCAAAAACGCGGATTTTGTGCTTTTGGAGTTTACAACCGAGGATAAAGAACAGATAAGCTCGGTGCTCAAAGCGTATCAAAACGGTTCTTCGCCCGAAATTGAATTTACACGCGGACTTTTGTACCGCGGCGTGGAATAAACGCAAAGAATTTTTTATGTGTAAAAATTAAAACGGAGCTGTAAGACTTTGCGTTTTACAGCCCCGTTTATTTTATGCCTTTTTACTTGTACTTTTCGCACAGATATTCCATAGCTTTTTTGTATCCGTCAAATCCGAGCCCTATAAAGTGCGCCTCGCACGCCATACCGGCGTATGAAATATGTCTGAATTTCTCGCGTTCGTTAACGTCCGAAATGTGTACCTCGCAAGCCGGTATGGAAACGGCTTTCAGCGCGTCGAGTATTGCAACGCTTGTGTGTGTGTATGCCGCCGGATTTATGACTATACCGTCGAATTTACCTAACGCGTCCTGTATTTTGTCTACTATATCGCCCTCGTGGTTCGATTGATAGCATTCAACCTCGGCGTGAAGCTCTGCGCCCCAGACGTTTATCTGATTTATGAGGGCCTCGTAATTTCTGTCGCCGTAAATCGCAGGCTCTCTTATGCCGAGCATATTGATGTTCGGACCGTTAATTACAAGTATTTTCATTTTGCAGCTCCTTTAAAATATTGTTCGCAACATTTTCTATCGTGTCATTTCCGTCCGCCTCAATATCACAGAATTTTCTGTAAAGCGGAAGTCTTTTTTTGAACATCTCGTTAAGGTCGTTGCTCTGCGACAGCGGCCTGCCGTCTGTCGGCAGATAAGAGGTGCTGCGGTTTAAAAAGATTATCGTCCCGTTTTGTTTCAGAGCGTCGAAGTTATCATCGTTTACAACGACTCCGCCGCCTGTTGAAATTACCTTGCCGCTGAGCTTGCCCGCCGCAAGCACCGCCTCGTGCTCATATTTTCTGAAGAGCTTTTCACCGCCGGTTACAAATATGTCGGGAATGGGTTTGCCGACGTTCTTTACTATCATTTCATCCGTGTCAATAAAGTCGCGGTTCAAGGCCTCGGCGATTCTTTTTCCGACAGTCGTTTTGCCGGAACCGGGCATACCTATTAAAATAATATTCTTCATCTCAAGTGAGAGCTTATGATATATATCGTCATTTTTACTGTCGGGTATTTTTGTATTCAAAAACAACTCGGCAGCTCTTTTGGCCTGAGCAACAAGCATTGAAAGACCGCTCAGCGCTTTGATATTTCGCTTTTCGGCGTCAAGTATCAGCTTAGTCTTTTGCGGATTATACACTATATCCAGAACACCGGAAAGATTTTTAAATCCGTCAAGCGATAAAGCCGATTTCAGATTGTTCGGATACATTCCCACGGGCGTTGTGTTTACAATTATGTCCGCGTCAAAATGTCTGTCGATATTTTCGTAATTGTTTTCTCCCGAGCGTGAAATATTGACAATTTCGCGCGCTTTTTTATCTTTCAGCACCGCTATCACCGTTAAAGATGCGCCGCCGGAACCCAAAACGAGACATTTTTTGTTTTCTGCCGATATTCCGGAAACATCAATTAAATATGAAAACCCGTCGTAATCCGTGTTATATCCCGTGAGCGTGCCGTCCTTTTCGGCAACTATCGTGTTTACGCTCCCTATTTTCTCGGCGGAGGGCGAAAGACGGTCGAGATAGGGGATGACGGCTTTTTTATACGGAATTGTAACATTTATGCCATCCCAATTTCTGTTTTTAAAAAAGTCGTCAAGCTCATTCTTTTGCTTCTCAAACAATCTGTATTCATAATCGCCGAGCAGAGCATGTATCTGCGGCGAAAAGCTGTGACCTAATTTTTCACCCAAAAGTCCGTACATATAAGTCTCCGTTTCAATCAGTATTTAATAAGAAGCGACAGAGTACCCGCCACTATCAGCACAAGCCCCAGAAAAGCTTTTTTTGAAAGCTTTTCTTTTAATACTATATATGAAAAGGCTACGGTTACAACGATGCTCAATTTGTCTATCGGTGCAATGATGCTTGCGGGGCCGTTTTTCAGGGCTCCGTAATAGCAAAGCCATGAGCCGCCTGTGGTGAACCCCGAAAGGACCAAAAACAGCCAGCTCTTTTTATCAATGTTCTTGATTTCGCTCTGCTTCTTTTCCACAAAGACCAAAATCCACGCCATCAGAAGAACAACCACGGTTCTTATCGCCGTGCCGAGATTTGATTCAACGTCCTCTATGCCGATTTTTCCGAAAATCGATGTTAAGGCCGCAAAAACAGCGGAGAACATGGCATATACAAGCGAAGTTCCACTCCTTTTGTCGGCGGAGGAATTATCTGTTTTTTTCTTTTCTATCATAAGAAATGTTCCTGTGCCGATAAGAACCATACCTATTATTTTAACTGCGGTCAGCTTTTCTCCGAGAAAAATCAGGGCAAGTATCATTGTAAGTACCGTACTTGACTTGTCGATTGGAGTTACCTTGTTCACGTCGCCGAGACGCAAAGCCTTAAAATAGCAAAGCCAAGAAGCCCCGGTGGACAGTCCCGATAAAATCAAAAATATAAACGTTTTGACGTTTATATCCTTTATTTCGGATGCTGATCCGACAATAAAAACCATCAGCCACGAAAACGACAACACAACTATTGTGCGCAGAGCCGTGGCAAGATTTGAGTTGACGTTCCGTAAGCCGATTTTAGCAAGAATTGCCGTTATTCCGGCAAATCCGGCAGATAAAAATGCTAAAACGAGCCACATAAAAACACCTCTTATAAGCAGCTGTATAATTATTTGCCTGATTTTTCATTGTAAAAAAATCGCAGCGTTACGGTTTCGGTGTCATCAACGCTTGTTGCATCGGTTTTATAAGCCTTGTAACTTACAAGACAGCCGCCGTCAGTCCATACAACGTCTATATCTCCGTTCTCGTCTGCCATATCAACGACTTTTTTCCCGTTTCCGCGAGCGGACATAAGAAAAGGGGAGTATCGTCTGTAAACGGTCATATTCCATTCGCCCGAGTCCGGTTCGCTGTCTATTATAATAGTATGGCGCTTGTCATCCGATGTGGCTTTTTTTACGGTATCGGTGTATAATATTCCGTCAACTGTAATACCGGCAAGGCAAAGCATTATGCAAATTATTATCGAAAGCACTCTTAAAAAAATCCGTGTTCCTTTGCTTTTAAAACGGCCTCGGTGATTTTTAACAACAAGAAAGCATAAGACCGTGAAGCTGACGGCACATACTATAATAAGTATACCGATATAAGAAATAAGCCGCTTAGAGCCTATAAAAAGCGATGCGGAAAAGACCTCAAGAAGCAGGTCCGAGAGCATAAGCAAAAACGATGCCGTTCCGATTCCGAAAAATACTTTTTCCTCCGTTCGCATAAGTGCCTCCTTTGATTTTTATATACATTATATAGTTGTCAGCCTTTGCCGTCAACACAAAATCGGCGGAAACACCGCATCAAATCGGTTTTTTAAAACATTGACGCCGCAAAGTGTGGAATTATTAAAAAAACACCAAAATTACGGAAAAATATTCTCTTTTTATAGTTGACAACCGCAAAAACATATAGTAAAATGTCATTAAACAATGAGTGACAACTCAAATAATTGAAATAAGAGGGATTTAATTATGAAAAAGTTCTTAGCAGTATTGCTTTCCTTAGTGATGGCATTTTCATTCTGCCTCCCGGCTTTTGCTGAAGACACTACTGCAGGCGGCGGCGGAATCGGCGACATACTCGGCGGTATCACTCTTCCCGATGTTGATATAGGCGGAGCTGTCGATACCATTAAGCAGCTTGTCGGCATCATCATCAACAGCAACGGCAAGATGGATGAGGCTGTTATCGCAGAAATAATCACCATTCTTGGTAAACTTGCCAATAGCGGTAAAGTTACACCTGAGACTTTACTTAAAATTCTTAACGCTCTTACCAAGGGCGGCAATTCCGGCGGAAGCACTCCGAAACCCGACGCTCCGGCGGGCGGCTCCGTAAGAAGTGCTCTTGATTCTCTCACCAATGATCAGAGAAGCTATATAGCAGATGTTATTGAAAGCTACCTTCTCTCAGACTTCGATAACAATCCTTATATGCCCGATGCCGATGGCAATCCTACTGCTTACAACCCGGCAAAGGTTACGGCTCTTATCAATGCTATGAGCAGAATGGATTATGCCGACATCCAGAAGGTTCTTGATGAACTTCATGCTACTCAGCCGGCTCCCGAGGGAGAAGACGAGTATGTTCCCGCTCTTTCCGACGGCGCTTACGCTGCTCTTTCAGCCGAGGTTGTTCGTCAGGAAGAGGTTTCCAAGAACAATGCAGCAACTGCAGGCCCGACAGAGGCTACCACAAGTGCTATCGACGGCGTTAAGGGCTTCATCGGTAAGGCTTTTGAGACAATTAAGGGTCTCTTCGGCGGCGGAAGCAACGGCGGAGATCCAAACACAACAACCAAGAAGTCAACAACTTCTAAGGGCGGCTCTTCAACCACAAAAGGTAAGATTCCGCAGACCGGCGACGTTGCTCTCTTCTCAGTAGCAGGCGTAGCTGTGGCAGCAGGTATTGCTCTTGTTCTCACAAAGAAGAAAAAAGAGGATAAATAATTAACCCTGTAATTATTACAAGCGGCTTTGTAAAAGCAAAGCCGCTTGATTTTTTTTGCCGGATGTATTAAAATATAAATGTCTCAAGATTTAAAAGCAATATGAAAGGAACGGCACATTTTGTGCTTTTGCTTAATTTATGATACTGACGATCGATATCGGTAATACTAATATTACCTTCGGAGTGTTTGACGGCGATAAGCTGAGCTTTGTTTCGCGACTTGCTACCGAGCGTAACAGAACTGACGATCAGTTTGCCGTTGAATTTCTTGCCGTGTTTAAAATGCATGATTTGGAGTCGGCTGAAATTACCGGAGCTGTTTTAAGCTCTGTTGTTCCTGAGCTTACCGGGAAAATTAAAACAGCGGTTAATAAGGTGTGCGGCATTGAGTCTGTTATAATAGCCCCCGGTGTAAAAACAGGGCTTAATATTTTAATAGATAATCCGGCAGAGCTCGGTGCCGACCTTGTAGCAGGTGCAGTAGGAGCTATGGCAAGATATGAAATGCCCGCATTTGTCATTGACCTCGGCACAGCCACAAAAATATATGCAGTTGATGAGCATGGCGGCTATCACGGCGGCACAATAGCACCGGGTGTTGAAATCTCTATGAAAGCACTTTCGGGGCAGGCTTCTCTCTTACCGTCATTTTCACTTGCTTCTCCGCCGCATGCCTGTGCCACTAATACGATAGAGTGTTTGCAGTCGGGCATCATTTTCGGTACCGCAGATATGATTGACGGTATGCTTGACCGTTTTGCAAAACAGCTCGGTGAGCCGAAAACCATTGTTGCAACAGGTGGGCTTTCCTCCTATGTAATAGGATATTGCCGTCACAATATAATTCATGATGACAATCTTCTTTTATACGGGCTTAAAGCCATTTACGATAAAAACAGTAATTAACCGTAATTAAAAATTAAATATCGTATCCAGTTTTTACATAGTTTATTATTTTGCGTTGCATCCGCTCTGCGGAGCAGCAGCAAGGAGGATTATATATGTCAAAAACCACAAACAAGGCAAGGATGCAAAAAACCGTTCGCTTAGTCGAGCTGGCTCTCCTTACCGCAATCATCGCCGTTATGACCTTCACGCCGATAGGCTATTTGAAGCTCGGGCCGCTTGAACTGACACTTATTATGGTACCTGTTATCATAGGCGCAGTTACTTTAGGGCCTGCCGCAGGAGCATTTTTGGGGCTCGTTTTCGGTACATCGAGCTTTATTCAATGCTTTTCTCTGAGCGCATTCGGCGCGATACTTATTTCTATAAGCGTATTTAAAACGCTTGTTGTTTGCGTAGTTCCTCGCGTGCTTGCAGGTTGGCTCACAGGTCTCATTTTTAACGCCGTGACAAAAAAGACAAAAAAAGACGGTGCCAATTACCTTGTCGCGAGTATCTGCGGCTCGGCTTTTAATACTATCTTTTTCCTTGGATTTTTAGCTTTGTTGTTTATAAATACAACCTTTACGCCCGAGCAGTCAGCCGCTCTCGGCGGAGCTGAAAATATTCTCACCACCGTTATAGGTATAGCGGCGGGAATCAACGCTCCCATTGAGCTTGTTGTGTGCGCCGTTCTCGGTTCTGCGATAGGTAAAGGCCTGTCTGTCGGACTCAAAAAAATCTAAGCAAAAATAAAGCGCTTTTAAGGATAACCCTTGAAGGCGCTTTTTCTCTCTCATAGATTATATTCTTGCTACACCGGATTTTACGGCTGCGTCATAAACCGCTTTCGCAACGGTTTTCCCTATTCTGTCATCAAATGCTTTCGGTAAAATGTACTCGGCGGAAAGCTCATCATCAGAGACAAGCGAAGCTATCGCTCTTGCTGCGGCTACCTTCATTTCCTCGTTTATTTCGGAAGCTCGACAGTCAAGTGCTCCGCGGAAGATTCCGGGGAACGCAAGCACATTGTTGATTTGGTTGGGATAATCGCTTCTGCCAGTGCCGACAACGGCGGCACCTGCGGCCTTTGCCTTATCGGGCAGTATTTCCGGAACAGGATTTGCCATGGGAAGTACGATGGGATTTTCAGCCATGGAGGCAACCATTTCTTCTGTTACGATTCCGGGAGCCGAAACGCCTATGAATATGTCTGCGCCCTTAAATGCGTCGGCAAGTGAACCGCTCTTGTGCTCCTTGTTTGTGATTTTCGCGATTTCCCTCTGTGCGGGATTCAGCTTTTCATCGCCGTCACAAATAATGCCGCGACTGTTGCACATAATTACGTTTTTAATTCCCTGACTTATGAGCAGCTTTGCAATGGCTATGCCTGCCGCGCCCGCACCGGAAAAGACGGCCGTACAGTCCTTGAGCTCTTTTTTAACGACTCTAAGCGCGTTTATTATTGCTGCGGCAACAACTACCGCTGTGCCGTGCTGATCGTCATGAAAAATCGGAATATCCGTTTTTTCCTTGAGTTTGCGTTCTATTTCAAAGCATCTCGGAGCAGCAATGTCTTCAAGATTTATTCCGCCGAAGCTGCCTGCGAGGAGAGAAATGCAGTTTACAATCTCGTCAACATCCTTTGAACGCACACAGAGCGGTATGGCGTCAACGTCTCCGAATTCCTTAAAGAGAACGCATTTGCCCTCCATTACGGGCATACCGGCTTCGGGTCCTATGTCTCCGAGTCCGAGAACCGCCGTTCCGTCCGTTACAACGGCTACGGTATTCCAACGTCTTGTGAGCTCATAAGACTTGCTTATGTCCTTTTGTATTTCAAGGCACGGCTGTGCTACACCGGGTGTGTAGGCGAGCGATAGCGCGTCCTTACTGTCTGCTTTGGCGCGTGTTTTGATTTCTATTTTTCCGTGCCATTCATAATGTTTTTTGAGAGATTCCTTAGCGTAATCCATTTTTTTCAGGCCTTTCCGGCTACAGCTTTAATTAAGGCGGATGTCTTATGTAGCCTGATAAGACATTCGCGGCAGAATTATTCTGACTTTTTACGGCAAGTTAATACAACGGTGGCGATGCATATAAAAGCACCGGCAAGAACGCAGATGAAATAGGCGGTAAAGAATTCCCTGTTAAAGAAGAATCCTAAAAGTGCCGTAAATATTGCAACAAAAATCAAATATATGCCGAATATTCTGCACAGCTTTTTTGTATCGAAATTATTCCTCAGCTCATTGTCGGGCGAGGCGCTTCCGACGACAAAATTCTCCGCTTTGCCGCTCACCATCGGAATTCCAAGTCCCAAAAAGAGCAAACCTATTGCTATTGAAATTACCTTCATTACCCATCAACCTCTACTTTTGTATACGCATTAAAAATATATTTTAACATTTTTGCTTTTTGTTGTAAATGTGCAATCTAAATAAAAACCATGGAATTTGGGCTGAGTATATTCATCTTGCAGCACAGTAGTGGCATTTTATCTCGGATTCTAATATTTTAAGCAAGCGAAAGCCCGGCACAAAGCATCGGCCGAAAAAACGATTGTAAAATCGTACAAAAACCGCCGCGTCGAACCGCTTAATTTGTTTATGGCTATAAATGTTAAAATAATAACAATTTACCATTGACAAACATTTAACAATAAGCTATGATTTTATCAGTAAGTAATTACTGATAGTGAGGTCAAAGATATGCGAGAGCAGGCTTTGCCTGTCCGTGAAATATCAAGGCAGGCACTTTATAGATTACCTTTTTATTTGTCATATCTCAAAAAGGCGGAGGCTGACGGGGTATTGTATATATCCGCGCCGAAGGTGGCGGCAGACCTTGACCTTAATGAGGTTCAAGTAAGAAAGGACATTGCAAAGGTAAGCTCCTGTGCGGGGAAGCCTAAAATCGGGTATGAGACCGCGAAGCTTATAAAGGATTTGGAAAGATTCCTCGGCTACGACAACACAACCGATGCCGTTGTAGTAGGAGTCGGAAGTCTCGGCAGCTCGCTTTTACATTACGACGGATTTTCCGAATGCGGGTTTCGTATAGTTGCGGGATTTGACGCGGTAAACTTTGACGAAGAGCCGTTCAAAAAGGAAAAGCCCGTCTTTCCCATGCGAAAGCTCGGCGAGCTTTGCGAAAGACTCAAGGTGCATATGGCGGTTATAGCTGTGCCGGCGGACAGTGCTCAGGATGTTTGCGACGAGCTTGTCAAAAGCGGAATACTTGCAATTCTTAATTTCACTCCGGTTCATCTTACGGCAGGTCCGGGCATACTTATACAGAATATGAATATTGCTTCGGCTTTGGCGGTTCTTTCCTCTCATATCAGAAAAGAACTTTTGTAAATTTTGTAATATCTGAAAAGGAGATTATATACCTATGGAAACTCAAAACAAGCATGAGATTGTCGATTCGGTAGAAAAACTCGAAGCCCTTCTCGCAAGAGTCAGAGAGGCAGAAAAGATTTTTGCGACTTATTCTCAGGAGCAGGTCGATAAGATCTTTAAAGCGGCGGCTATCGCAGCAAACAAAGCGAGAATCCCGCTTGCCAAAATGGCTGTTGAAGAGACAGGAATGGGCGTAGTCGAAGATAAGATAATCAAAAACCACTATGCCGCAGAATATATCTACAATGCATATAAAAATACAAAGACATGCGGTGTAATAGAGGAAGACAGCGCGTTTGGTATGAAAAAGGTTGCAGAGCCGATAGGCGTTGTTGCGGCGGTTATCCCCACCACCAACCCTACATCTACCGCAATTTTCAAGACCTTAGTTTGTCTTAAAACCAGAAACGGCATTATTATAAGCCCACACCCGAGAGCGAAAAAGTCCACAATAGAGGCTGCAAAAACCGTTCTTGAAGCGGCAGTTAAAGCCGGTGCTCCGGAGGGCATAATAGGCTGGATAGACGTTCCGTCGCTTGATATGACAAATCTTCTTATGCAGGAGGCCGATATAATCCTCGCAACGGGCGGCCCCGGAATGGTTAAAGCCGCATATTCGTCGGGCAAACCGGCTCTCGGCGTCGGCCCGGGCAATACCCCCGCAATTATTGATGATACCGCCGACATAGTTTTGGCTGTAAACTCCATAATCCATTCGAAAACCTTTGACAACGGTATGATTTGTGCTTCCGAGCAGTCGTGCATCGTACACGAAAAAATATATAAAAAGGTTAAGGACGAATTTTTATATCGCGGTTGCTATTTCCTTAAAAAGGATGAGCTTGATAAGGTAAGAAAGACAATTATCATAAACGGCGCGCTTAACGCAAAGATAGTCGGTCAGCCGGCATATAAGATAGCTGCACTCGCAGGCGTTACAATTCCCGAAACAACAAAGGTTTTGATAGGTGAGGTCGAGAGTGTTGACATTTCCGAGGAATTTGCTCACGAAAAGCTCTCTCCCGTGCTTGCCATGTATAAGGCTAAGGACTTTGAGGACGCACTTTCAAAGGCTGAGCATCTTATAGCCGACGGCGGCTACGGTCACACCTCATCCGTATATCTTAATGCTGTTACCGAAAAGGATAAGCTTGCCGAATTCTCCGAGAGGATGAAAACCTGTCGTATACTTGTTAATACACCTTCTTCACAGGGCGGTATCGGTGACCTTTACAACTTCAAGCTTGCTCCGTCGCTTACACTCGGCTGCGGTTCTTGGGGCGGCAACTCGGTTTCCGAGAATGTCGGCGTAAAGCATCTCATCAATATCAAAACTGTTGCAGAAAGAAGGGAAAATATGCTTTGGTTCCGCGCTCCGCAGAAAGTATATTTCAAAAAAGGCTGCCTTCCCGTTGCTCTCAATGAGCTTCGTGACGTTATGGGTAAGAAAAAGGCGTTTATAGTAACTGACTCGTTCCTTTATAATAACGGTTATACAAAGCCTGTTGAGGATAAGCTTGACGAGCTTGGTATTCAGCACACTTGCTTCTCGGAGGTTGCTCCCGACCCGACTCTCCAGTGCGCTCGCAAGGGTACCGATATGATGCGTCATTTTGAGCCCGATACAATTATCGCAATCGGCGGCGGTTCCGCAATGGATGCAGCAAAAATTATGTGGGTAATGTATGAGCATCCGGATGTTGACTTCTCTGATATGGCTATGGACTTTATGGATATCCGCAAGAGAGTTTATACATTCCCGAAGATGGGCGAGAAAGCATATTTCATAGCTGTACCCACCTCGGCAGGTACAGGCTCGGAGGTTACTCCTTTTGCGATAATCACAGATGCCGACACCGGCGTCAAATGGCCGCTTGCCGACTATGAGCTTATGCCCAATATGGCAATAGTTGATGCCGATATGATGATGAATGCTCCGAAAGGTCTGACTTCGGCTTCAGGTATCGACGCCGTTACACACTGCCTTGAAGCTTATGCTTCTGTAATGGCTACCGATTACACCGACGGTATTGCAATTCGCGCTCTTCAGATGATATTTGAATATCTTCCGAGAGCATATGATAACGGCCCCAATGACCCTGTAGCACGTGAAAAGATGGGCAATGCCGCTACTATGGCAGGTATGGCTTTTGCCAACGCCTTCCTCGGCGTATGCCACTCCATGGCGCATAAGCTCGGCGCATTCCACCATCTTCCTCACGGTATAGCCAACGCTCTTTTAATAGATTATGTTCTTCGCTTCAATGCCGCCGAGGTTCCTACGAAGATGGGTACCTTCCCGCAGTATGACCATCCGCACACACTTGAAAGATATTGCGAGGTTGCCGACGCTCTCGGTGTAAAGGGCAAGAATAACGAAGAGAAGCTTGACAATCTTATTAAGAAAATAGACGAACTCAAGGACCGCATAGGAATTAAGAAGAGCATCAAGGAATACGGCGTTGATGAAAAATACTTCCTTGACACACTTGACCAAATGGTTGAACAGGCATTTAACGATCAGTGCACGGGTGCTAACCCCAGATATCCGCTTATGAGCGAAATCAAAGAGATGTACCTTAAAGCATATTACGGTAAATAAGGGAGGATTATTTTATGGAACTCAAAAAAGTTATTGCAGTCAGAACAGCAAAAACAGTTTACAGAGACGGCGACAAAGCCATTAAGGTTTTCGGTGACGAATACAAAAAATCCGATATTTTAAACGAGGCCTTGAATCAGGCACGTGTTGAAGAAACCGGCATTCCTATGCCGAAGCTCATAGAGGTTTGCAAGCTTGACGGCAAATGGGCAATTGTTTCAGATTATATCGAAGGCAAAACTCTTCAGCAGCTTATGGACGAAAATCCTGCTAAGACAGAGGAATATCTTGACCTCTTTGTTGATATTCAAATGAGCATTTTGGCTAAGACCTGCCCTATGCTCAACAAGCTCAAGGATAAAATGCAGGGTAAAATATCTCAGACCGACCTTGATGCAACAACACGTTACGACCTTCACACTCGTCTTGCCGGTATGCATACCCATAACAAGGTTTGCCACGGTGATTTCAGACCGAGTAACATTATTATCGGCAATGACGGCGTGAATTACGTAATTGACTGGGCGCACGTAACACAGGGTAACGGAGCGGCCGATGCCGCAAGAACGTATCTTCTTTTCTGCCTCAGAGGCGATCAGAAGCTTGCCGATAAGTATCTCGATTTGTTCTGCAAAAAGACCGATACCGCAAAGCAGTATGTTCAGAAATGGCTTCCTATCGTAGCGGCTTCGCAGAGCGTTAAGGGGAACCCCGAAGAGAGGGATTTCCTCTTGAGATGGGCAGATGTAGTAGATTACGAATGATTCTTTTCGGCGATTTTCCGCGATAAATTCACTTTGCTCACTCTCTTGCGTACCTTAGTACGCGTCTGGGCACGCAAAGCAAATTTCTCATCGAATCTCGCTAAAGTTGTGCTTAAAACAAAACAATAACTACAAACAGGTACGGCTTGAATACTTCTTTCCGTACCTGTTTGCGAAATAAGAATTTTCCGAAAAAACCTATATACTTTTTATTTAAGTTTTGGTAAAATGAATTAAAGTAAAATTCATATGCAAAGTTTTACGGGAAAGGGATTGTAATAATATGAAAGTAGTAGTTTGCATCGGCAGCTCCTGCCACCTTAAGGGTTCGCGTGAAGTCGTTGAAAAGCTTCAGAACCTCATAAACGACAATGACCTGAAAGACAAAGTCACTCTCAGCGGAAAGTTTTGTATGGGTAACTGCCAAAACGGCGTCAGCGTTACCGTAGACGGGGAGCTGTTCTCCGTTTCTCCCGATACCGTTGAGGAATTCTTTAAAACCAACGTGCTTGACAAACTGTCATAAAAATCTTGCGTCGCAAGGAAAAAGGTGTATAATATGGCGGGGTACATAAAGCTTAAAAAATCAAACTGTAAAAACTGCTATAAATGTATCAGGAATTGTCCTGTCAAATCCATCAGTTTTTCGGCCAATCAGGCGCAGATCGTTGAGGATGAGTGTATTCTCTGCGGTATGTGCTTTGTTGCGTGTCCGCAAAATGCCAAAATCATACGCGACGACGTCTATAAGGCAAAGGAATTATTGTCCGGTGACAGTGAGGTCTATGTTAGCCTTGCGCCGTCGTTTATTGCCAATTACGACGTGTCGTTTACCGCGATGAAAAAAGCACTTATGTCGCTCGGTTTTGCCGGCGTTGAAGAAACGGCGGTCGGAGCCGCAATAGTAAAGGACGAGTACGACAGAATAGTTGACGGTGAAAAGCAGGATGTTGTTATTTCGACCTGTTGCCATACCGTAAATCTCTTGGTACAAAAGCATTTCCCCGATGTAATACCCTATCTTGCCAAAGTGGTATCCCCAATGCAGGCGCATTGTACGAAACTTAAAAAAGAGCATCCGGGGGCTAAAACAGTATTTATAGGTCCGTGCATATCAAAAAAGGCAGAGGCCGAGGAGTATCCCGGCACGGTTGACTGTGTGCTGACATTTGAAGAGCTTTCCGGTTGGCTTGCCGAAACCGATACTGTTTTGGCGCAGGAGCCTGATGATGACGGAGTTGAAAAGGGGAAAACGAGGTTTTTTCCGACCTCCGGCGGAATTCTCAAAACAATGCTTTGTGATAACGACGATTACACGTATATGTCGATTGACGGTATGTCGTCTTGTATCCATGCCGTAAAGGATATTGAAAAAGGTAATATACACCATTGCTTTATAGAGATGTCTGCGTGTCCGGGGAGCTGTATAGGCGGTCCGGCTATGGAGAAAAATCACCGCGCTCCGGTGCGTGATTATATAACCGTGCGTCGCTTTGCCGAAGACGCGGGCGACAATGATTTTAAATATGACGCCTTGAGCGAAAACGAGCTTTCAAAAAATCTTATTTATCTTGCTTCACCGCACAATATGGCAGGCAGCAGAGCGATAGAGGAGATACTTCGCAAAATGGGTAAGCAAAAGCCGGAGGATGAGCTTAACTGCGGTTCGTGCGGCTATAATACCTGTCGCGAAAAGGCTCAGGCGGTTTTTGAGGGCAAGGCAAATCTCGAGATGTGCCTTCCTTTCCTTAAGGATAAAGCAGAAAAATTTTCCGACAATATACTCAACAATACTCCAAACGGCATACTCATTTTAAATGAGGATATGGTGGTTCAGCAGATAAATGCCGCGGCAAGGGAGATTATGAACATTCGTTATGCTTCGGATGTTGTGGGTGAGCCGGTTGTGCGTATTTTGGAGCCTTTTGATTTTATAGATGTTCTTTCAAACGGCAGGGATATTCACGAAAAACGCGTATACCTCGCCGAATATAAAAAATACATTGAAGAAACAATAGTATACGACCATGTCTACCATATACTTATGTGCATTATGCGCGACGTTACCGCCGAGGAGACAGAAAAAGAGAAAAAGGCGGAGCTTAGCCGTCAAACAATAGAAATAACGGATAAGGTCGTCGAAAAGCAAATGCGCATAGTTCAGGAGATAGCTTCTCTGCTTGGCGAGACTACCGCCGAGACAAAGATAGCCCTCACTAAGCTTAAGGAGTCGTTGAAGGATGAATAATCTTTGCACGGACATAGGCCATATGAGTCTTACCAAGTACGGCGAGGAGCTGTGCGGCGATATGGTGGAGGTTATAGAGCAGGGCGATGACGATTATGTTGTTGTGCTTGCGGACGGGCTCGGTTCCGGTGTAAAAGCGAATATTCTCTCTACTTTGACTTCGAAAATAATATCCACCATGATTGCAAATAATATGCCGCTTGAAATGTGTGTTGATACAATAGCGAAAACACTGCCTATATGTTCGGTACGTCAGGTGGCATACAGCACTTTTACAATAGTGCGTGTAATAGACAACAAAGAGGCAGAAATAGCCCAATACGACAATCCGCATGTCATTCTGCTGCGCGACGGAAAAAATCTTGTGTATCCCGAGAGCGCAGTGGAAATCGACGGTAAGATGATATATAAATCGAAAATATCGTTAAAGCTTAACGATACGCTAATTTTTACGAGTGACGGAGCGGTTTATGCCGGTATTGGTGAAAATATGAATTTCGGTTGGCAGCGCGACCAGATAATCGAGTTTATGGAGGAATATTATCGCCCCGATTTTACGGCTAAAACGCTTTCATCATTACTGCTTGACCAGTGTGATAAACTATATGGCGGAAGGCCCGGTGACGATACAACCGTTTGCGTTGTCAAAATCCGCGAGAGAAAATCCGTGAATCTTCTCATGGGACCGCCGAGGGACCCTGCAGATGTCAATAAAATGATGTCGTTGTTTTTCGGCAAGACCGGCAAGCATATTGTATGCGGCGGAACAACTTCAACTCTTGCGGCGGATTTTTTGGGCAAAGAGGTTAAGACGGATTTAAAATATCTCGACCCCGAAATACCGCCCATCGCCGAAATTGACGGCGTCGATTTGACGACCGAGGGTGTAATTACAATGAGCCGAGTGCTTGAATACGCCAAGAGTTATCTAAATGACGATGATATTTACGCCGACTGGAGCGTCCGTGCGGACGGTGCGTCGCAGATAGCGCGCATACTTTTCCAGGAGGCGACTGATATAAATTTCTTTGTCGGAACTGCAATAAATCCGGCACATCAAAATCCAAATCTTCCCATAAACTTTAACATCAAGATGCAGCTTGTTACAGAGCTTTCGGAGTATCTGAAAAAAATGGGTAAACGAATCAAAGTAAGCTATTTTTAACAAAGGGTGAATTGAATGAGAAAATTTGATACGAAGGTACAGCTTTTAAAATACAAGGTCCTTCGTGAGGTCGCAAGAATAGCATTTGACGAGGGAGAGTTTTCCCTTGCCAACAATTTCAATGATATTGCAAAGACCGTAACGAGTGACAAGGCAACTATGCGCTGCTGTATATACAAGGAGCGTGCAATAGTTGCCGAGCGTATAAAGCTCGCCTGCGGAGGCAACAGAGCAAATCCGAACATAATAGAGGTTATAGATATAGCCTGCGACGAATGTCCTGCCAGCGGTTATCAGGTATCACACGACTGCCGTGGCTGTATCGCACACCGCTGTGAGAGTGCCTGCCGCAAGGGAGCCATTTCCTTTGACGAAAATCAGAAAGCGCATATTGACAAAACAAAGTGCGTAAACTGTGGTCAGTGTGCCAAGGTTTGTCCGTACAGCGCAATTTCAAACTATACAAGACCGTGTGAAAAGGCGTGCAAAATAAAGGCTATTTCTATGGCAGACAGCGAAGAAAATCCCGCTCAGATTGATAACAATAAATGTATAAACTGCGGCGCCTGCTCTTATGCATGCCCGTTCGGCGCAATTATGGACAAGTCGTTTATACTTGATGCGATCAGGATTTTAAAAGACAGTAATAAAGGCGACGGTTTTAATGTGTATGCAGTTGTGGCTCCGTCGATAGCGAGTCAGTTTGTGTATGCGAAGCTCGGTCAGGTTGTGACCGCGATTAAAAAGCTCGGCTTTTACAGCGTGGTTGAAGCTGCTCTCGGTGCCGATATTGTAGCATACAGCGAATCAAAAGAGCTTGCCGAAAAAGGTTTCCTCACAAGCTCTTGCTGTCCGGCGTTTGTTGACTATGTAAAGAAGTTCTATCCGAAGCTTACCGAGAACATTTCACATAATCTGTCTCCCATGGCGGCGATTGCAAAATACATAAAAGAGACCGACGAGACCGCAAAGGTTATATTTATAGGCCCTTGTACGGCAAAAAAAGCCGAGGCGAAGCAGGAAAGAGTCGCACAGTATGTCGACTGCGTTCTCACCTTTGAGGAGCTTCAGGCTCTTATTGACTCGCGTAATATCGAGCTTACCGAGCTTCCTGAGGACGTTCTTGACAATGCTTCCTATTACGGCAGAATATTTGCACGAAGCGGCGGCGTTTCGGAGGCTGTCGGCCAGGCAATTAAGGAACAGAATATAGATTTCACCGTTGATCCGCTTCCGTGCGACGGCATAGAAGAATGCAAAACGGCTCTTTTGAAGGCTTCAAGAGGAATCCTTAAAAATAACTTTATCGAGGGTATGGCGTGTGTCGGCGGATGTATCGGCGGCGCAGGCTGTCTCACCCATGAGGCAAAAGATAAAAACGAGATAGATAAATACGGTAAAGAAGCTCTCGAGAAGAGCATAGGCGACGCATTGAGTCAGCTTTAAACATCGAGCTTCAGGAACGCAGGGAAAATTCCCTGCGTTCCTTTTTTTGTATAAATATGATTTTTCTTCCAATAATTACCTTACGAAAGGATGAAAAACATATGAAATCAAAAACAGAAAAGCTTATTCGAAGATTTGAAATATCGTTAGCCGCAGCATTTGTCATAACGTCGATTTTCAGCTTTGTGTCATTTGCCGCGTCGTGCGGCGATGTAAGACGCGACGTTTTGCGTATGCATGTAATAGCTAATTCCGACAGTGACGAGGACCAAATACTGAAGCTTAAGGTGCGCGATGCCGTGCTCAATGAAGGGGAGGAGATATTTAACGGTTCTTTGACAAGTGCGAATGCCGAAAAGCTGCTTATTCCGCAAAAGGAGCGGCTTGAAGAGACGGCGCGCGAGGTAATACGGAAAAACGGCTTCGATTATGATGTAAGGCTCGAAATAGGCAAGGACTTTTTTTCGACGCGAACTTATGATGATCGTATAACTTTGCCTGCCGGTGAATATGAGGCCGTGCGCGTCATAATAGGAGAGGGGAAAGGCAAAAATTGGTGGTGCGTTATGTTTCCGCCTATGTGTCTGCCCGCAGCCGAGTCATCCGATGATGCGAAGCTTCAAGACATTTTGTCAGAGGATGAGCTTAAAGTTGTAGAAAGTAACCCAAAATTTGAACCTCGGTTTAAAATTATAGAGATTTATGAGAAATTAACGCAGAAATTGAAATAAGACTTTTAATATCCTTTTATTTTTGTTATAATTACCACAATGGTAATTTCTGAGATAAAAGGATATTATTTATTGCGAAAGGGTTATTGGAAATGCTTAAATACAATATTATTCCCAAGCCGAATAACTATACTTCAAAGGACGGTACATATGTAATTTCTTCAAATACCGAGGTCCTTTGCTCACCCGAGTTTGTTTCTGCGGGTAGATATTTGACCGATTATCTCAGAACAAAGCCAGTAAAAGGCGAGGGTGCAATTAAATTTCAAAAGGTAGCCGGGATGGAAAACGAGGCTTACTCTATTTCGGTTTCCACAGACGGTATAATGATAAAGGCTTCATCTTCTTCCGGTGCGTTTTACGGGGCTGTCACGCTGAAAACCATAATAATGCAGGCCGAAAAAACAGACGGTAGGGCAGTTATAAACGGACTTTACATAAGCGACAAGCCTGCATTTAAATATCGCGGATTTATGCTTGACGAGTGCCGCCACTTCTTCGGCACGGAAGCCGTAAAAAAATTGCTTGACAATATGGCAATGCTGAAATTAAATAAGTTCCATTGGCATCTTTCCGATGATCAGGGTTTCAGAATAGAGAGTAAATTATTCCCAAAGCTCAACGAAATAGGCTCAAGGCGTGAATATGCCGGGCTTGAGGGACTCGGCTTAAAGCACCGCGGCGGAGAATATTTTTATTACTATAAGCAGGATGAAATAAAGAATATTGTGGCGTACGCCGCAAAGCTTAATATAGAGGTTATTCCCGAAATCGATTTGCCGGGCCATGCTTCGGCTCTGCTTGCCGCATATCCGGAATTTGCCTGTAAGCCGCGTGAATTCAAGCCTACTTGCGAAAACGGTATATTTGACGCTGCGATTTGCCCGGGAAACGAAGATGCGTATGATTTCATTGACAAGCTGTTTTCCGAGATTTGTCCGCTCTTTACAAGCACACATTTCCATATAGGCGGAGACGAGGCCTCAAAGGGGCACAAGATATGGGATGATTGTCCTAAGTGCCGTGCGGCAAAAGAGAAAAACGGTCTTAAAAACTCAAAGGAGCTTCAGGGCTACTATATGACTCGCATAGGCGAGATTCTTAAAAAATACGGCAAAACACCCATTGCCTGGAACGATTGCATCAATGACAGCTTTTCTCCTGATATTACGTGTCAGTATTGGCTGCCGTCAAATTCGGGCGAGGTCAAAAGGCAGTCATATAAGCGTGATATTATTCTTTCTCCCACGGCGTACTTTTACTTTGACTGCAAATATTCTGTTATATCGCTTAAAAAAGTGTATAAATATAATACCGTCAAATCCGGGTTCGGAAAATCCGGGCAGCGCGTAATAGGCATAGAAGCCGAAATGTGGACTGAATGGGTAGATTCGGAGCGTGCATTGGAGTTTTCCGTCTATCCGCGTATTTTGGCACTATCCGAGGTCGCGTGGACAAATCTTGAAAACAGAAGATACAAGGACTTTTTAAGAAGACTTGAGTGGTATAAAACTTATCTTCGCAAAAAAGGCGTAAACTATTCAAGGGTAACCGGTAAAAGCGGCATTTCCGTGAGCAAAACAATATATCACATGGGTGAAGACGGCAAGGAATTCAAACTCAGCGAAAAACGCAGAGAAGCGGAAAACTGAGTATTTTAAAGGGGAAAAAATTTGAGTATTACGAATTATCTGACCTTTGCAGGCGGTCTCGGCTTGCTTTTGTACGGTATTAAGCTGATGGGCGAGGGACTTGAGCTTGCAGCCGGGTCGCGTCTTAAGCATTTGCTTGAAAAAATGACAAAAAACCGCTTTCTTGCGGTACTTGTCGGCTTTCTCATAACAACGCTTATACAAAGCTCCTCGGCAACCACGGTTATGGTTGTGGGCTTTGTTAATACGGGTCTTATGAATTTAACGCAGGCGATAGGCGTTATTATGGGTGCAAATATCGGTACCACAACCACAAGCGTTCTTGTTTCGCTGAATCTTACCGGGATAGCTCCGATAGCTATATTTATAGGCGCATTTATGATTCTTTTTGCCAAAAAGAATTCGCTGAAATATGTCGGGCAGGCACTCGCCGGTTTCGGCATGCTGTTTATGGGTATGGAGCTTATGCAAAACGCCATGGATCCGCTTAAGGATTCCGAGGTTTTCCGCAACTGGATTATAAATGCGGACAATCCTCTTGTAGGCATACTCATAGGCGCCGGAGTTACGGGCGTTATACAGAGCTCTGCGGCAAGCGTAGGCATACTTCAGGCTCTCGCATCGCAGGGGCTTGTGCCGCTTTCGTTCGCGGTATATATTATTTTCGGTCAGAATATAGGTACCTGTGTTACCGCGCTTCTTTCGACAATCGGTACAAAGACAAATTCAAAGCGTACCGCGGTTATGCACATTCTATTTAATGTAATCGGCACGGTTGTTTTTGTTGTCATATCTACGTTCCTTCCGTTTACAAAGTGGATACAGGCTATGAGTGACAACGTGATGATGCAGATATCGCTCGTTCATATCATATTTAACGTAGTGAGCACCATAATAATGTTCCCGTTTGCCGGTGCCCTTGTAAAGCTTTCCTGCATTCTTGTCCCCGACAAAAAGGGTAAAGAGGATGACGGAATGCACCTTCAGTTTATTGACCAGAGAATGCTCAACACCCCTCCGCTTGCCGTAGTGCAGGTGGGAAAAGAGGTTCTTCGTATGGCTGCTTTGGCAAGACGCAATTTCGATATTGCGTCAAGCGACCTTATAAACAAGGAAATTAAGCATTTTGACGAAGTAAATCACACCGAAAAGATTATCAATTATCTCAATCACAATATAACGCCCGTGCTGGTCAAGATAAACTCTCTTGATTTAAGCTATAAGGACGCTAAATATATCGGTCGACTGTTCCATGTTATAAACGACATAGAGCGCATAGGCGACCACGCGACAAACCTTGAGGAAGCCGCCTTGTCGCGTGTAAATGAAAATATAGAGCTTTCAGAGGAGGGTGAAAAAGAGTTAAAAACTATGCATAGTACCGTCATTTCGCTGATTGACGGCTCGGTAGATGCTTTTTCGGAGCAAAATCTGAGTGTACAAACGGCGGAAAGACTCAATTCCCTTGAGGCGCAGGTTGATAAAATGCAGGAGACTTTTGAGCAAGCTCATATTGACAGGCTCAACAGTCACGAATGTACAACCCGTGCGGGAATGCTGTTTATAAACACAATAACAGACTTTGAACGTGTGGCAGACCATGCAATTAACATAGCCTGGAGCGTTCAGAGCAAACCTAAAACAAAAATACCGGAAGTTTTACCGGTGACAGATACAGAAAATTAAGGAGTATATCTAATGTCAGATTATATTTTAAGCTGCTGCTCCACGGCAGATCTTTCACAGGAGCATTTTGATAAAATCGGAGTGCATTATGTTTGCTTTCACTTCAATATGGACGGTAAGGAGTATCCCGATGACCTCGGTAAATCAATGCCGTTCGCCGAGTTCTACAAGAGAATAGCCGACGGAGCCGAGCCTACCACTTCCCAGGTCAATGTCGGTCAGTTTAAGGAGTATTTTTCAGAGTTCTTAAAGGACGGCAAGGACATTCTTCACGTCTCTCTTTCAACCGGACTTTCGGGCGTATATAATTCCGCCTGCATTGCGCGTGACGAGCTTCTCGAAGAGTACCCCGACAGAAAAATATATATAGTAGACTCTCTCGGTGCTTCCTCCGGCTACGGCCTTTTAATGGACACTTTGGCAGAGCTTAAAAACAGCGGCAAGAGCATAGAAGAGGTTCGTGATTTTGCCGAGGAGCGCAAGCTCAATGTTCATCATTGGTTCTTTTCCACCGACCTTACAAGCTATTATCGCGGCGGCAGAATAACAAAGACCGCGCAGATTTTCGGCACAATGCTCAACATATGTCCGCTCCTCAATATGGATAATAACGGCAAGCTGATACCGAGAACAAAGTACCGCGGTAAGAAAAAGGTTATTGAAGAGATAGTTAACCGTATGGTCGAGCACGCAGACGGCGGTCTTGATTACAGCGGCAAGTGCTACATTTCCGAATCCGCCTGCTATGATGACGCAAGAGCCGTTGCCGACCTTGTTGAGTCAAAATTCAAAAAGCTCAACGGCAAGGTCGAAATCAACAGCGTTGGCACCGTTATCGGTTCACATACTGGCCCCGGTACCGTTGCGCTCTTCTTCTTCGGCGACAAGAGAGCAGACTGATATAATTTAACCGCTCATTTCGGCGCAGTATAGGGCAGTATTGTCTTATACCGCGCCGATTTTTGTTTTATATCGACAAGTTGCCGTATTCGTGTTAAAATACATATGAAGGTGAAACTATGCAAAAGATACTTATAATTGAAGACGATAAGGTCATAGCGAGAACCCTTAAAGAGCATCTTTGCAAATGGGATTATGATGCGGATTTTGTTGTTGACTTTAAAAATATAACCGAACAGGTAGTGTCGTTTGCGCCGCAGCTTATACTCCTCGATATATCTCTGCCGTATTTTAACGGATTTTACTGGTGCGGCGAAATACGCAAGTTTTCAAATGTGCCTATAATATTTATTTCCTCGGCAAGCGACAAAATGAATATAGTTATGGCTGTTAATATGGGCGGTGACGATTTTATATCCAAACCGTTCGATTTGAGCGTTCTCACTGCAAAGGTGCAGGCGGTAATGCGCCGCACGTATTCTTTTTCGGGGACAACGTCGGTTATCGAACACGGCGGTGCAATACTCAACCTCAATGACGCGACGATAGGTTTTAACGGCAAAAAAACCGAGCTTACGAAAAATGAGTTTAAAATTTTGCAGCTGCTTATGGAGAATTCGGGCAAGGTTGTCCCGCGCGATATGATTATGGATAAGCTTTGGGAAAGCGACAGCTTTATTGACGACAACACACTCACGGTAAATATGACGAGGCTTCGCAAAAAGCTTGAAGATGCCGGGCTTTGCGACTTTATAGTTACCAAAAAGGGTCTCGGTTATATAGTCAGGTAGGTTTTATGAAAGATTGGTTTAAAGCACTTTTCGGATATACGGCGGGCAATATCTTGTCCGTATTATCGTTTGTATTTGCAGCGGCGGTATTTTATACGGTGTTCTGGCTTTACGGAGTGGAAACGGAGCCGGTGCTGTATGCGACGCTCATCTCCGCCGTAATTCTTTTGATTGTATTTGTTTTGCGTTTTTCCTCGGTATACAAAAAGCATAAGAGACTTGAAAAAATTAAAAACGACGCAGAGTATGCCGTTCTTAAATTGCCGGATTATGAGGACCCAATAAAAAAGGACCTTGCCGATATTGCCGAAAAGATGTCCGCACTCAAAACAGATGCCGAAACACGTATGAATCGCAAATACAGCGATTCGGCGGACTATTTTACTCTCTGGGCGCATCAGATAAAAACTCCCATAGCCGCTATGAGGCTGCTGCTGCAAACAGACTATTCTTCGGAAAACGACGAGCTTGAAGAGCAGCTTTTTAAAATAGAGCAATATGTTGAAATGGTGCTTCAGTACATCCGTTCCGACAGTATCTCTTCTGACCTCGAAATCAAAAGCTACGATTTAGGCGGAATAGTTAGAGCGGCGGTTAAAAAATACAGAAAGCAGTTTTTGCGCAAAAAAACAAAGATTGTTGTGGGCAATGTTGATTGCAAGGTGTTGACGGATGAAAAATGGTTGTCGTTTGTAATCGAACAGCTTATTTCAAATGCGTTGAAATATACGTCCGAGGGTGAAATCAATATTTATTTGGATGAAAATACTGCGAAAACGCTTGTCATTTCCGATAACGGTATCGGAATAAGACCTGAGGACTTACCGCGTATTTTTGAAAAGGGCTTTACGGGCTTCAACGGCAGAGAGGATAAAAAATCTACGGGAATAGGACTTTTTCTCTGCAAAAAGATACTTACAAAGCTCTCCCACACAATTACGGTGACCTCCGAGGTGGGAAAGGGGACTGCGGTCAAACTTTGTCTTGACACCGTCAGCCTCGGAGTGGAATAACGCTACCTTACATAAATGTAAGCTTAAAAGGGGAATTGTAAGCCTTTTCGATGGCTTGCGATTCTCCGTTTTGATATACTGAACGTGCAATAAACAAAGGGATACATTCGGTACGTAAAATCACACCGAAAAAGAAAAGCTGTTCGGTTATGATTTTGAGACAGACGAAATTCCCGTCACGCCTTGTACGGCTACAGCAAGGGTTAACCGTGTTTGTTTATGTAATATTTGTAGCAGAAAGGCTACGGTAATTATTATGCCGCTTTTAGAAGTAAACAATTTGAAAAAGGTTTATACGACCCGTTTCGGCGGAGCGCACGTTCAAGCTCTTTCCAATGTCAGTTTCTCCGTGGAAAAGGGTGAGTATGTTGCAATAATGGGAGAGTCGGGTTCCGGTAAGACAACCTTGCTTAATATTTTGGCGTCGCTTGATAAGCCTACGAGCGGAGAGGTTCTGTTGAACGGCAGAAGTCTATCAGCAATAGGAGAGAGAGAAATTTCGGCGTTTAGACGCGATAATCTCGGATTTGTATTTCAGGATTTTAATCTTTTGGACACATTCTCTTTAAAGGATAATATCTTCCTTCCTCTTGTGCTTTCAGGCAAGCCGTACGATGAAATGGCAAAGAGGTTGAGACCTCTTGCCGAAAAGTTAGGAATTACCGATATACTCTCAAAGTTTCCATATGAGGTTTCGGGCGGACAAAAACAGCGTGCCGCCGTCGCAAGAGCTCTCATAACAAATCCGCAGATTGTATTGGCTGATGAGCCCACCGGTGCGCTTGACTCAAAAGCTTCCGATGCTCTTTTAAAGCTGTTCGGCGATTTTAACGAGGAGGGTCAGACCATTTTGATGGTTACTCACTCCACAAAGGCGGCGTCCTGCGCCAACAGGATTATGTTCATAAAGGACGGCGAGGTGTTCAATCAGATTTATCGCGGAAGTATGGATAACGACGAGATGTTCCAGAAGATTTCGGACACTCTGACCGCAATGGCAACGAGAGGTGAGAGCGATGAATAATTTTTTCTATTCAAAGCTTGCCGTTCAAAATCTTAAAAATAATCGTAAAACATATGTGCCGTATATTTTGACGTGTATATTTACAACGGCTATGTTTTTTGTGGTCGGTACAATAGCAAACATAAAATGGGCAGATAGCGACGCTCTGCATTCCCTCTTGACGTTTGCCCTTGCAACAGTCGGTATTTTCTCTGCCATATTTTTATTTTACACAAACAGCTTCCTTATTAAACAACGTAAAAAGGAATTCGGATTATACAACATTCTCGGTATGGAAAAACGCCATATAGCGAAAATACTCTTTATTGAAACTGCCTATACCTATATTTTCGGAACTGCGGCAGGCATCGCCATAGGTGCGCTTTTTTCAAAGCTGACCTTTTTGTTGCTGCTTAAAATACTGAAATTCGGCGGAAACATTGATTTCAGATTTTATCAGTCAACAGTTGACATTACTGCTTTGGTATTCGGCGCAATAGCTCTTTTAAATCTTGCACATAATCTTTTATGCATCAGCCTATCAAATCCCGTTGAACTTTTAAAAGGTGGAAATAAGGGCGAAAAAGAGCCGAAGGCAAAGGTGCTTACGGCTGTTTTAGGTGCAGCCTTTCTAGCTTCTGGCTATACCATAGCTCTCGTTGTAAAATCACCGATAACGGCGATGGGCGCGTTCTTTGCGGCGGTTTTGCTCGTAATAGTCGGAACCTTTATGCTTTTCTCCTCGGGCAGTATATGGATATTAAAAGCTCTCAGAAAAAATAAAAAATATTACTATAAAGCAAAGCATTTTACTTCTGTTTCAAGTATGATATACCGTATGAAGCAAAATGCGGCAGGACTTGCGAGCATCTGCATTCTTTCCACCGCGGTGCTTGTCACCGTGTCTACCACGGTATCGCTATATGCCGGTACGGAGGACATTATGCGCACGCGGTATCCTCGTAATATTTATATCGACGTGCAAAACGCAACAACGGAAAATTGCAAAGATTATGCCGATGTTATGACGACGCAGGCCCAAAAATACGGTATGGAAAGTAAGAACGAGCTTTATTACCGCTATCTCTCATTTTCGTCTTACGCTAACGACAGCGGCTATACGGCTACCGTAACCCCCGACTACAACGACGGACTCGGAGTAGACATTGTGACGCTGATACCGGTATCGGAATACAACAGGATAACAGGGCAAAACGAAACGCTCCAAAGCGATGAGGTGCTGTCTTGTACGCCGCGCGGCAAGGCTTTTTCGGGTACGGTTAAATTCGGCGACGACGCATATAAAATAAAGCATACCGTGGACGTTTTCCCTACTATTGACTCTTATTCGGCGTTTACCTCAAATTACAGCTACTATATTGTTTCCGATGAAAAAGCCGCCATGTCGATATATAATTCCATGGGTTACAAAAGCGAGGGTGCAGACGCCTCTCACACCGACTTGGGCTTCGCCTACGGCTTTGATACCGATGCGCCGAAAGACGTGCAAAAGGGGTATATGAAGGATATATCGCTTCTTTTTTGCGATAAAAGCGAGACCTCCGCAGTCGATTTAAATTGTGCCGAAATCTCTCGCGACAGTATGATGTCTCTGTACGGCGGTCTGTTCTTTATAGGCATAACCTTGGGACTTCTCTTCCTTGTTGCAACGGTCTTGATAATTTATTATAAACAGATTTCCGAGGGCTATGACGATAAGCAGCGTTATGTAATAATGCAAAATGTCGGAATGAGCAAAAAAGAGGTCAAAAAGAGTATCCATTCCCAGGTGCTCACCGTATTTTTCCTGCCGCTCGTTACAGCCGTAATTCATATCTGCTTCGGATTTAAAGTAATTACAAAGCTATTAAAGCTGCTGAACCTCAGCAATGTTACGCTGTTCTTCTGGTGCACCGTCGCAACAATATCCGTATTTGCAATTATTTACGTTTTGGTGTATGCTGTAACGGCAAGAACATATTACAGAATAGTTGAGGATAAAAACCAATGACTTCGGAGCACCTTTTGCATACTATACCGCCGATTTATGACGGCAATTCCAAAATATTGATTCTCGGTTCATTTCCGTCGGTTAAATCAAGGGAAGTATCCTTTTACTACGGACATCCCCAAAATCGTTTTTGGCGTGTGCTCGCCGCCGTACTCGGTTGTGCGGTGCCATCGTCTAATGAAGAAAAAACAGCTCTTTTGCAGAGCCATAATATCGCGCTTTGGGACGTTATAAAAAGTTGCGATATAGTGGGATCTTCCGACAGCTCTATTAAAAATGTTGTACCGAATGATATAGGGACGATTTTATCCTCCTGCGGTATAAGACAAATCTACTCAAACGGCAAAACAAGCGAAAAATTGTTTAATAAGTATATTAAAGATACCGTCGGCAGAGATACCGTGGCTTTGCCGTCAACAAGTCCCGCCAATGCGTCATATAATCTCGAACGGTTAACAGACAGTTGGTCGGTGATAAAAAACAACATTCGATAAAAGAGAAAAGAATCGAGCAGATATACGCTGCTCGATTCTTTTTTTGAAACAAATTCTGCTTTCGGTCGTCATCGTCGCCGAACATCTCGTCGTAATCCGCATCTCGTCAATCTAACTTGGGTCATAACTGTGGTAGCTTTGATACGATGTCATTTCCGAGCCGCAGTGCGGACACTCTGTATAGGGCTTGTCGCTTTTATTGCCGCAATTCGAGCATTCGTATTCGCTCGCTCTGAAAAGATGAGAACACTTTGTTTAATGGGCCATGGATAACCACTCATTTTATATTTCTTCCACCGTAGCCACGATGCTTTGTGTTTGAGTGCCTCCGCCGATAAACAGTCCGCGGTTGATGCCGCAGTCCGCAAAGTCTCTGCCGTGGCTTAGCGCAAGGTACGTTTCATCGCACATTCTGTGGTTAGTGGGGTCAATTCCGACCCATATGCCGTCGTCGTAAAACTCTGCCCAGGCGTGCGTTTCACCGGTTCCTTTTTGTATGCCTGCAACATATCTTGCCGGAACGCCCGAAAGTCTTGCCGCCGATAAAAATATATGCGCGTAGTCCTGACAAACGCCGCACCCGAGGTGCAGAGCCTCTTCCGCTGTGGTATTTATATTTGTTACGCCGCTTTTATAGCTGAATACTTCGCCGATTCTTTTTGAAACCGCCTGTGCGGTCTCAAGCGCGGTAAGGTTTGCCATATCACCGAGCCCCGACACGAGTTCAATGATTTTTTCTCCGGGTACCGTGTGCTGCGACGGATATTTATAAATGCAGTTAAGCTCTTCCTTTTCGCGCTTTGAAAAGTCTAAGCTCGCTTTTCCCTCAACTATTGCAACGAATTTTGAGTGAGGCTCGATAATTCTGTCGGTGAGGACTCTGTTGCCGAAGCCGTCGGCCGTTTCGGTAAGCATGTTATGCGGCTCTATGTCCACATTTATGAGCTCTATCCTCTGCGACGGCGTATCAAACGGCAAGCATCTCAAAGAAAAGCAGTGCCTTATCACAGGGGACGAAAAATCAATTTTCATACTGTAAAAAAATTTGATGTGCTTCACGTTTATCTTCCTTTTTTGATCAATACTGCGGTGCCGTAATAAATACCTTAGACAACTCGTCGCGCACGGTATATAGGTCGTAGTCGCTGTACTCATCTTTTTCGAGAATGATGTTCATAAGGGTGTTGATAGCGTCTATGTTACAGTCTACGCCGACTTTGTAAAGACGGTTTAAAAGTATACTGAATTCCTTTTTGATGAGAGTCGGAGAAAAGAAAAAACGGGTATAGAGGTCAAGTCTTTCAACGCTTCTGCCGAACTTCAGTATATTTCTCGTTGTCTCCGATTCAACAAAGTCGTCGGCACTGCCCCAAAAGGCAAATATGCAGTCAAATACCTCCTGCAATTTGAGCATCGGTGCGCTGCTCTCTCTGCCTTGCTCCATATAATTTACCGCCATTTGAATATATGACAGCGTTTCGGAGCTTATCTCGTTACGCATAACAACGGCGTTATCATAGGCGCAGAGTAAATTACTCATAACAGAATTCGGGTCGTTTTCGTCAAAAAGATATTTCGTTATAAATTCCTGCTTGTATGAATATGTGTTTTCTATACCGAGCTTGTTGCAAAAATCAATATAGGCGTTTTCGTCTTTGTCTATCATTTTATCGTAATATTCCGAAAAAACGCGAAGAGTGGTAAAGACGCGCTCCACATATCTGCCGAGCCAAAAGAGATTGTCCGTGGATTTTATCGAGATAATACCCATGTGTCTTTAAATCCTCCTCCCTGAGATGAGTTTACAACAAAAGAATCCGGATCTTGAGAATAGCGCGTAAGACCGCTGTGCCAAACGGTTATTTCGTCGCCGTAGAGCACAAACGCGCGAAGATCGGCTTTCCTTTCGACTTGCCTGCCGTTTTCAAAAACCTTGAGCCCTTTAAAGTCTATTACCTCCTGCGCTATAAATCGGCGCGGCGACGTTTTAACGGCTTCTTTTATGGCAGAGAGTTCGTTTTTAGACAGAGTATTTCCGAATATGACCCCGTAGCCTCCGGACTCCGATACATCTTTTATAACCAGCGATGGCAGATTTTCGGTTATATAATCGAGATCTTTTTTTATTATCGGCAGATAGGTAACGGCATTGTTTAGTATCGGTTCTTCGCCGAGATAATATTTTATCATTTGCGGGACGAAATAATATACGCCCTTGTCATCCGCTATGCCGTTTCCGGGCGCATTTACAATCGCAACATTTCCGGCTCTGTAAGAATCTATGATATGCGGTACTCCGAGAAGAGAGCCTGCGTAAAATGTCATAGGGTCGATGTATTCATCTGAAATTCGGCGGTAAACCGTGCCTACGCGCTGCCGCTTACCGGAATATTCACTGTAATAAAGCACGTTGCCTTCAACGAAAAGGTCCTGCGGCATAGCAAATACAGCCTTTGTGCGCTCCGCAAGGTACGAATGCTCAAAGAAAGCTGAGTTGTATCGGCCGGGGGTCAAAATAACGTTGATTCCGCCGGTGTTTACATCATCGAGAACACGGCGTAAAAGCCCGCCGTAGTCGCGGTTGTCGTCTACCGAATTGTTTTGGAACGTGTCGGGACTTGCTCTGCGGCAAAGCTCGCGTGCTATCATCGGATATGACGCGCCGGAGGGTATGCGTAAATTGTCCTCAAGTACATACCAGCACATATCCTTGCCTTGTACCAAATCTATACCCGAAATGTGATTATATATCTTTTTAGGCGGAGTCAGTTTGTCGCACGGTGCGGAAAAGCCCGGCGAAGTATATATGAATTCTTCGGGAATTATTTTATCGCGTATGATTTTTTTGTCGGAATAAATATCGTTTAAAAACAAATTAAGAGCGTAAACGCGCTGCTTCAAGCCTTTTTCAAGAAATTCAAATTCGTTTTTCGGTATTATGCGCGGTATGGTGTCAAAGGGGAAAAGCCGTTCATTGAATTTGTTGTTTTTATAAAGTCCGAATTTTACGCCGTAACGTGACATAAGACGGTTAATTTCTTCCTGATGATCTATAAGTCCGTACAAGTTCTCACCTCACTTGATGTATGTTTTGTACAAAAACAAAACCGGATAAAAGTCTGTTTTTATAATTATATAATAAATCTACGGATTTGCAATATGTAAAAGCGTCAAAAACATATAAAATTATGCGTTTTTACACAAGTTTCGGCGGCGAACTTCGAAACGACAACTATTTTAAAAAAAGAAAAATTAACTCTTGACAATTGTGCCGTTTATATATATAATAGTCAAGCAGTTTAGATGCGGACCATTAGCTCAGTTGGTTAGAGCATCCGGCTCATAACCGGGCGGTCCGGGGTTCGAGTCCCTGATGGTCCACCAAAGAAACGACAATTTTCGTGAGAAGATTGTCGTTTCTTTTTGTTTTGTATGTTTATCTTTTCGTTTTTCTTTTTTTGATTTGAAAGATAACGGACAAGAGAAAAATTATGCGAAAACCGGTTTTCGTCATCGGTAATGCATCATCCGATTGCAGCTTTTGCCGAGCAATAGCACCGACGCCGATTGATATCGTTTTTTCTATTGTGTATTAGATTTAAAAAGAAGCTTCATAAAAACATTTCGAAATAATTATTGTTGACAAAATGATGCAATATATGTATAATATCAAAGTGATTTCCGCAAGGAAGAATTTAATATAGGGGTATAGCTCAGTTGGTAGAGCAGCGGTCTCCAAAACCGCGTGCCGAGGG